>Ga0308171_1000121_pt1 | contig 239676 bp, 233 predicted proteins | sample PhyGR1_FD_202135 | JGI IMG/M metagenome (GOLD analysis project Ga0308171, IMG submission 202135) | Phyllosphere microbial communities from UC Gill Tract Community Farm, Albany, California, United States - DLSLSG.R1 | ecosystem: Host-associated > Plants > Phyllosphere > Unclassified | place...
AGCAACAGGATCATCTGGCGGAATTAAGTCGCGAGAAAATAACGCAACTGGAGCAGCAGCTGGCTATTAATCCGCGTGATGGCGAAACGCAAAAACAATTAATGCTGGAATATAACCGGGCATTAAGTTTATTTGCGAAAAGCCGTCGCTACCGCAATGAAATTGATGCGCTGTTTGTCAAAATCGATGAATTACGCAATGTGGTTCGCCAGTCGATTTAAGGAGAGCTGATGACGATTAAGCAGTTATTGCAGGAGGCCAACGCCATTCAGATAGGCATCGATGCCACGGACTGGCGTCAGGTTATCGCGCTGGCGGCCGAACCGCTGGTCAGCGGCGGCTATCTCGCGGCCTCCTATCCGGATGCGGTGATCGCCAACACCCTGGCCCATGGCGCTTATTATGTGTTTGAGGAGGGCATCGCCATTCCTCATGCGCGACCGGAAGCGGGGGTAATCCGCGACTGTTTCAGTATGATCCTGCTGAATGAGCCAATCTCATTTGAGGGCAGCGATAAGGCAGACATCGTGATTATGTTTGGCGCACGTGACAGCAACGCCCATATCGAAGAGGGGATCCGCGCGATTGTGTCGCTGCTGGAGGATGAGGAGACGCTGGTCCGGTTACGTCAGGCCAGCAGTGTCGCGGAGGTCATCGATATCTTATGACGCAAAACTCACCCCCCAAACGCGTGGTGCTGGTTAACGGCATTCCGGCATCGGGTAAAAGCACCCTGACGCACGCGCTGTCACAACTCTTTGGCTGGCCGGTGCTGACGCTCGACAGCCTGAAAGAGCCGTTTATGCACGCTTTTGCGCCGATCGATCGCCAGCGTAACCGGCAACTGGGCTGCGCGGCTTACCAGGCGATCTGGAATATCGTCGGGCAAGCGCCCGCCAGTCAGATCTGGCTCATCGACGCCTGGTTTGGCTTCCAGCCGCGCACGCTACTGGAGCAGGGGCTGAAACAGGCGGGCGTCGAAGAAGCGCTGGAGCTGTGGCTGAAGATAGAGCCGGAGGTGGCGGTGGCGCGCTATCAGGCGCGCCTGTCGCAGCGGCTGCCGGGCCATCCGGGCGCTGAGTATCTGCCGGAGCTGCGCCAGCTGGCGCAACAGGCCAGGCCGATGGCGCTGGGACCGGTGTATGAAGTGGATGCCTGTACGCAGGATCACGCTGCCGTTATCCACTGGCTGCAACAGCAACTGACCAGAACCCGCTACACTTCAGCTCATCATCAGAGGAGTGAGGAGTTGCAGGATGTCGTTGCCCCCGTATCTGCAAACCGGTGAAAGCGCCGTGCTCTATGACGGCGTCTGTAAGCTGTGTAACGGCTGGGTTCAGTTTCTGCTGCGTCACCATCTGGCGCGGCAGGTCCGTTTTGCCTCGGTGCAGAGCGAGCAGGGCAAAGCGCTGCTGCGCTGGGCTGGTATGCCGGAAGAGAACATCAGTACCATTGTCTACATTGATGGTCATCAGCACTGGCTACGGGCGCAGGCGGTGTTTCGCGTGATGCAGCACCTGCCGGCCCCGTGGCGCGGGCTGGCAGTGCTGCGCCACTTCCCCGACGCGATCAGTAATTTTGCCTATGACCGCATCGCATTAAACCGCTATAAGCTGTTTGGCCGCTACAGCAGCCAGCACGCGATCCAACCCGATTATCCGGGTCGATTTCTGCATGAGGTTGAGCCGTCGGTCACGGAAGGGTAAATACCGTCCGGCAACGGCTGTTCTGAATCCGTACCCGCCAGATAAATAGTTTCCAGAACCCGAACCTATGCGTGAATATTCCCTGACTGTTAGGGAATTTAAGGATGAATGCTTTCTGTTGTAATGACTGCGCAGATTAAAATGCGAATAAGACTGGCGCGTCAATTTTGATGGAATCGCAATGGATGACGGGTTAAAAGGGATATTAAAAGTCAGTATTGAATTGGCAGGATTAATGACTGTGCGTGCGGTGTCTCATTTTTTTTGAAGTCGGGTGTTTTATTGATGTTTTCATTCCTGATTTACAGTTTCATTTAAATTAACTCTTTTATGCTTTTATTTAACATTTCATTTGATGAGCGAATTTTTTTGATCTTATTTTCATTGGGTGTTATAAAAAATCAGCAGCGTTGCTCATTGTTACTTCAGGATGAAAACTTTTTGAGGATGTAATATGGAAATTTTGAATAAAACGCAGTGTGAAAGGGTATCGGGTGCAAACGCCAACAGTAACTATGAAGGGGGGGCTCGTAATGGCGGCCATACCACTTATGGCGGACAGGGGGGTGGATTCGTTGGTACACAATCAAACGGCCTGGATTTAGGGTCTGTCATCAGTAATAACCCCTGTGCAACAGGTATTGTCGCGGGTCTTATCACGGGTTCAGGCTCCTTAGCCGGTACAGTAAGAAATGTCGTTGCGGGGGCATTAACCGGACAATGCTTTTCGGCTGGTAATGGTAATGGTAATGGTAATGGTAATGGTGGCGGCTCGGGGAATGACTATGGCGCACAGTGTACGTGGTAGGGAAAAGAGGGTAAGAAACGTCTGTGGTATGCCTGGAATATTATTGGCTGGTGTATTTTTAACCTCAGTGAATATATTCCCTCAGGATGGATGGCTGGGCTTTCTGCCGAGTGGAATTGCGAAATTTTTTGTTGTTTTATTTTGTTTTTACGGTGGAATTTCAATCCTGAAAGACCTGGCCCTCTATTTTATGAAGGGTTCGCAGGAGTAAATCACCCCCAGGCAGGCTCGCTTCGGTGGGCCTTTTTTTCAAAGAAATAAAAAATGGAATTGCCTGATTTTAATCTGTTTTAACCACTCCGCTACAAAATTCGCGTGTCCAGTATGGAAATGTTGAATAAAACGCAGTGTGAAAGGGAGGCAGGTGTTATCGCGGGTTCAGACTCCCTTACAGGTACAGCAAAAAGCGTCGTTGCGGGGGTATTAACCGGACAATGCTTTTCGGGCGGTAATGGAAAAGGACGGAGGAAAGGAATAACGATGGCGGAAAGTGTATGTGACAGGGCAAACAGGGTAAAAAAATGCCTGTATTATTCCTGGAGTATTAACAGCGACTGGTTTATTAACCTCAGTGAATAGATATCCTCAGGATGGATGGCTGGGCTTTCTGCCGTATGAAATTGCAAAGATTTTTGTGATTTTGTTTTGTTCTTATGGTGGTATTTCAATCATGAAAGACCTGACTCTCTCTTTTATGAAGGGTTCGCAGGCGTGAATTACCCCCAGACCGGCTCGCTTCGGCGGGCCTTTTTTCAAAAATGTTAAAATGAAAAAGCCTGATTTCAATCTCTTCTAACAACTTCGCTACAAAATTCGCGTATCCTGATGGCTGGCTAAATCACTGAAAGTGACATATGAGGGACTATGCCAGTTAATTTCGATCTCAACGATCTCTACGCGTTTCGCGCGCTGGTGGAGTTTGGCAATTTTCGTCTGGCGGCGGAATCGATCTGCCTCTCACAGTCGGCGCTGAGCCGCCGCATCGACAAGCTGGAAACCACGCTCGGAATCAAACTGTTTGAGCGGACCACGCGTCGCGTCACGCTGACGCTGAAAGGACACGCGTTTGCTCAGCGCTCGGAAAAGCTGCTGGCCGATTTTGAAGAGGTGATGGCCGACCTGAGTGAGGTGAGCTTAGCGCGCACCGGGCTGATCACCGTGGCCTGCGTGCCGTCAGCCGCCTACTACTTTATGCCGAATATCATCCGACTGTTTCAGGCGCGCTATCCAAAAGTACGGGTCAAGCTGATCGACAGCAGTGCGGCCAATGTTTATGACGCGGTGATTGGCGGTCAGGCCGACTTCGGCATCAGTTTTTCCAGCCGCTCGCAGCCGGATGTGCATTTTCAGCCGCTGATGGATGATCCGTATGTCGCCGCCTGTCGGCGTGATCATCCCATAGCAGGCAAAAAGAGTCTGAGCTGGCAGGCGTTTTATCAGTATGAGTGGGTCGGGCTGGATAAAACCTCCGGCAATCGCAACCTGCTCGATCTGGCGTTGCAGGCAGTTATGCCGGAGAAGCCCTGTATCTGTGAAACGCGGCACGTGACCACGATGCTGGGGATGGTTGAGGCGGGGCTGGGCATTGCTGCCGTCCCCGCCATGTCGATGCCTGAATACGATCACGCCATGCTGATGGCAGTGCCGTTAACCGACCCGGAGGTAAAACGCACCGTGGGTCTGTTGCGGAAAGATGGCCGGGTGCTGTCGCACATTGCCGGCGAACTGGAGAACCTGATTATTGAACAGTATCAGCAGCTTTAACCGGCTTTGACGCCTGCACGGTGTGCAGTCCGCTGGCGTGCACCGCCTGCTGCGCCGCTGGCGAGGCGAGCCAGTGCAGCAGCTTCGCTGCCTCGTCCGGCTGCGCGGATTTGCGCACCACGGCACCGGCAAAGCGGGTGGTGTATTGCAGCTTGTCCGGCAGTTCGCCAATAAACGTTACGCCGGACACCGGCAGCAGCTCACTGACCTGCTGAAAGCCGATAGCGTACTTACCGGCCGCGACTTCTGAAGCCACCGGGATGCGTTCAACTTTCACCGCCTTCGCCTTCACCTGGTCCTCAATGCCCAGTCGGCTGAACAGCTGGCTGCTGACATATTTGCCGCTGGCGCTGTCGGAGTAGGCGATGGAAGGGGCGTTCAGCAGTACGGCACGCAGCTCGCTTTCGCTGCCGATTTTAACCGGCGTGGCCCCTTTTTTAATAACCGCGCCGATGCGGGAGTCCGCCAGTTCAACCCGCGAACCCGGCAGCGTCTCGCCCTTTTTTTGCAGATCGCTTAACGCGTCACCGACCATAATCACCACATCGGCCGGTTCACCGCGCGCCAGTCGGGCCGGAATCGCCTGGGGCGTCTTGCCCATGGACGGGCCGGCAACGGTGTTGATGGTGATGCCTTCCTGTTTTGCAAACTGCGGCGACAGCGTATCCCATGCCGCTTTAAACCCGCCGGAGATCATTACCGTCAGTTCTTTTGCCTGCGCCGTGGCGCTGCCTGCCACGCTGAACAGCAGGGCAGCGTACAGCGACATCTTTTTCAGTTTCATCTTCATTCCTCAGCTAACAGTTTCATGGGCAGGCGACACGGCACTGCGGGTACGGCGATAGAGATAAAGCGTGGCGCCCAGGGCACATACAGCCGCAAAACTCATCCAGTAGCCTGGCGAGGCTTTATCGCCGGTCATCTCAATCAGGCCGGTTGACATCACCGGGGTAAAGCCACCGAACAGCGCAGTTGCCAGGCTGTAGGCCAGTGAGAAGCCCGCCACACGCACTTCCGCAGGCATGATTTCGGTCAGCGCCGGGATCATCGCGCCGTTATAAAGACCGTAAATCATCGACAGCCACAGCAGCACGCCCAGCATCATCGAGAAGCCCGGAGCGGCCGCCAGCATGCTCAGCGCCGGATAGGTGGTGACGATTGCCAGCAGGGTCATAGCGACCAGCACCGGCTTACGGCCAAAGCGGTCGGAGATAGCGCCGCCAATCGGCAGCCAGATAAAGTTCGAAACCGCCACCAGCAGCGTCACCAGCAGGCTGTCAGAGGCGCTCAGCAGCAGGACTTTCTTGCCAAAGGTCGGCGCATAAACGGTGATCAGGTAAAACGCCGTTGTGGTCATCGCCACCATCAGCATCCCGGCAATCACGACCTGCCAGTTATTGAGCAGGATGCGGAACACCTGTTTCACATCAGGATGGCTGCGACGATTGTTGAACTCCTGTGTCTCTTCCAGCTTGCGACGCAGCACAAAGATAAACGGCACAATCAGGCAGCCAAACAGGAACGGAATACGCCAGCCCCATTCACGGATGGCACTCTCTTCCAGTACGGCGTTGAGGATAAAGCCCATCGCCGCCGCGACCATAATGGCGACCTGCTGAGAACCCGACTGCCAGCTGGTGTAGAAACCCTTGCGGCCCGGCGTAGCAATTTCTGCCAGATAGACCGACACACCACCCAGTTCCGCACCGGCGGAGAAGCCCTGCAGCAGTCGGCCAATCAGCACCAGCATTGGAGCCCACAGGCCAATGCTCTGATAGGAGGGGATCAGCACGATCATAAAGGTGCCCGCCGCCATGATAGAGAGCGTAACGATCAGCCCCTTACGACGGCCAACCTTATCGATGTACGCGCCCAGTACCACGGCACCGATCGGGCGCATCAGGAACCCTGCGCCAAACACGGCAAAGGTCATCATCAGTGAGGCAAACTCACTGCTGGCCGGGAAGAAGGTATGGGCAATATAGGTGGCATAAAAACCGAACAGGAAGAAATCAAACTGTTCGAGGAAATTGCCCGAGGTCACACGGAATATTGCGCCGATCCTGGCGCGGTGAGTCATGGGTGAGGTCGTCTGCATCAGTAACTCCAGTAAGGTTTGACGCTTTTTGCCGCGCCTGTTACTGAAGAGTGGATCAGCGCCCGGCGCGAAATAAGTGCAAAAAGGGCATGAATTGATGTGCTCTCCGCATGATTGCCGCGCGTTACCATTTAAAAGCGTTTTGATTCAATCGATTACTGAAAGTTGCGTTTTTTGCCGCGTGTTATCGGGTCTGAGACGAGTTTGCGGAAATGTGACAGAATTCATACGCGTGTTACGAGCTGACAGCGGGATCCCGGCCGGTTTTAGGCCACCCGTGCAGAGCGGGGGCGGCAAAGGGTCAGGAACGCAGACGTGCTGTGTCAGCGAAGGGTAATATCGAAAACCTCACGTAAATGCCGGACACCCGCTTCGGTAAATGCGACCTCACGATAGCCGGGCTGGCGGGTGAGCCAGCCCTGTGCATCAAAGGCGGTCAGCAGCGCTGCTCCCGCGTAGCCGCCGAGATGGAAGCGGCGCTCACTCCAGTCGAGACAGCCGCAGCACGCCTTGCGGCGACCAGGCTGCGAGAGATCAATCCGCAACGCCGCAAACTGCTGCCGTCCGTAAAGGGTGACCGCGCTACCCTCCGGCGTGATCCACGCCTGTTGCGCCATAACAGCGTAGATCTGCACTGCGACTTCACCTGCCAGATGGTCGTAGCAGGTGCGGGCGGTGCGAAGCGCTGTCGGCGTGCTGCTCTCCGGCGCGGCGATCCGTCGCCACGATACGCCCATCATGTTTTCAATCAGCGCCGCGATATCACTGCCGGTCAGCCGGTAATAGCGATGACGCCCCTGCGCCACACAGACGATCAGACCGCTGTTAATCAACCGGTTCAAATGCGCGCTGGCGGTGGAGGGCGCCACGTCGGTTACAGCACAGAGCTCCGTGGCGGTCCAGGCGCGTCCATCCATCAGCGCTGACAGCATCCTGACCCGTGACGAATCGGCCAATGCGGCGGCGACGCCCACAATCGCGTGCTCAAGCGCATCACTGTCGTCTGGTACCTGTTGCGGTTGCGGCCCTGTCATCAGATTACGGTACCCATTCTGTGGTCAGCCCGGCGGCTGATTGATTGTTATCGGTGATCAGGATCAGCTGGTTAGCGTGATCGCTGTATTGCACCAGAATGTTGATCCCGGCATCGGCCAGGCGGGCCGTAATCTCCCCCAGCTCGCCGGGACGCTGCTGCGGTAGCCTGCGAATCAACGGAATGTTGAGTGCCTCAACGGCGATCCCTTCCGCTTCCAGAACTGCTCGCGCCCGTTCGCCTTCGGCAACCAGAAAATGGGCGTGGCTCTGCTCACCAGAAGAGAACAGGCCGCCGCCTTCCAGTCCGATGCCATGACGGCCCAGCAGTGTGGTAAGTCGGGAAAGGGTGCCTGGACTATTTTGCAGGATCACATGAATATCGAACATGTTAATTTATTCCCTGTTGTGAGGCATATTCTCTGACCAGCGAGACGATGCGCAGTCGATACCCGGCAAAAAGGGTTTCACGGCCTTCCTTTTGCGCGGCCTGGTGGCACAGGTTGCGCTTCCAGGCCAGCACCGACTCTTCATCGCGCCACCAGGAGAGCGAGAGGATTTTTTTCTCATCGGTCAGGCTCTGGAAACGCTCAAGAGAGATAAATCCGCTGTTTTGCATCAGCAGCGGTTTAAGGTCGGCAGCCAGTTGCAGGTAACGCATCTGGTGTTCCGGGCGGGCCTCGGCTTCAAACAGTACGGCAATCATCGCTATTATCCCTGGGTTGAAAGTAAAAGGGTTGATAGCGCCAGAATAGCGGGCGGGGCGAACCGATGCTTCGGCCGGTAACGAAATATGGCGGTATGAGTGACATCCAGCCCGTTCACGTTTACGAAGGAGCAGACGATATGTTCAGCGGACTCAGTGCCTTTCCCCTTACCCCCTTTGCTCATGGCAAGCCCGATGAAGCGGCTTTTCTGCGGCTGCTGCGCAGGCTGACTGAGGCAAAAGTCGATTCCCTGGGCGTGCTGGGCTCTACCGGCAGCTACGCCTACCTGACCCGTTCACAGCGCAGGCGCATTGCCGGACTGGCAGTTGAACAGGCAGATTCGATTCCGGTGATGATCTGCATCGGCGCGGTGAGTACCGATGAGGTGCTGACGCTGGCGGAGGATGCGCAGCAGGCGGGCGCCGCCGCGTTACTGCTGCCGCCGCTGGGTTATCAGGCGTTGAAAGAAGATGAGGTGTTTACGCTGTTTGAGACCGTGACGCGCCACGCCTCGGTGCCGATCTGCATCTATGACAATCCGGGCACCACCCATTTTACCTTTTCCGATGCGCTGCTGAGCCGGATCGCCGCACTGCCTGGTGTCGGCTCAGTGAAAATTCCGGGTGCACCGGCGGAGCAATCTGCGGCGAACGATCGCCTGGCTCAGCTGCGCGGTGCGCTGCCTGCTTCCGTGTCGATTGGCATCAGCGGTGATGCCTCTGCCGCTAATGCGTTGATTGCGGGCTGTGATAGCTGGTATTCGGTGTGCGGCGGGCTGTTTCCGCGCGTCGCAAAAGCGATGACCGACGCGGCAGCCGCAGGCGATCATGCGAGCGTCAGGGCGCAGTCCGATCGGCTGCAGCCGTTGTGGGCGCTGTTCCGCCAGCATGGCGGCAGTTTCCGGGTGATCAGTGCGGCGGCGGGTCTTCTGGGGCTGACCGAGCGCGACTGCCTGCCGCGTCCGCTGTTACCGCTATCTGATGCAGATGGCCAGCAGATTGCTGACGTGCTCGCGGCACTCGAACTCGCTTAACATGTCAGAAGGCTTAACCGTGACGTACCAGGTTAAAGCCTTCCTCCTCCTGCGGCGGTTCAAAATAGCGGGTGATCAGCACGAACTGCTCATCCGTGGCGGCAAAGGCGTGTTCGCCGCCCTGATTACGGGCGTGCAGCCGCGATTTACACAGCGCGTCGGTCACGTCCAGATAATGCAGTTGATGGCCGGCAGAGGATGCCTGAATCACCGAGCGCATCCAGTCACGATTCGCCCGTGTGTTGGCCGGAAAATCGAGCACCACCGACACGCCTGCGTTTAGCAACGCCACCAGATGGGGCGTCATCGCCTTTCTGAGTTTTGCCGCCACGCGCACGTAATCGGCCACCGACTGCATCTCGTCCTGATAGAGCGCGGCCAGCCACTGATCTTCGCTGATCACTACGCAGCCGGGCGCAGCACCCAGATCTGCGGCCAGTGTGGATTTCCCGGAAGCAATTTTTCCACACAGCAAATGCAGCATGGCATGGGAAGAGGTCATGGTTATGTCACTCCTGAGGGGCCTGATAATGAGTCGGGAACAATTCAGGCTAACAAAAGAGGTGAGAGAGAAGCAATCACAGGCGTGAGGCCGGGAAGAAGTTAAGACCGATATGTAAGCGTATCATCGCGTTCGCGGCGGTGGGGAGTCATGCACTGAGCAAAACAGATTACGGTTGCTGTAGACGTTACGGGAGGGTAACGCGCCTGAACCGGAGATGCGGTCAGGCGGTTCTACGATATCAGCGAGGCAAAAAGGAGGGCGTGAATCTGCGCTGAACAGCCGGGCAGAGGCTTCATTTTTGGGCCATCAGTAACGTCAGCAGTTCACGGCAGCAGGCTTCTTCTTCTGCACTGTCCGCAGAGGCCAGATGACGCAGTAGTTCCATGCAGCTTTTTTCCTTACCCGCTTCCATTAACTCTTCGATCAGAAAATTGAGTTTATCCTGCTCAGACGCCGCAAAGGATGAACGGAACTCATTTTTAACCGGAACGTTGTGGTTCAGCGGCAAGGTGAGGGTATTTTGCATTGGCATATTATTATCCTTGTTCGGGTTAAAAAACGCACTGGTGTTGCTATTAAACTTATACAACGATCCGGGTTTTGTACAGAAATGGACCTGATTGATTTTTTAGGTGAGGCTAAGCGTAGCGCGGCTCCGGAGGAAACACTGGCTAATCATCCAGTTAGCCGGTACAGGGATTTCAGGAAAATTGTACGGGTTTTAAGTCAAATTCATGGGAAGGGAAAAGATCTCAGCGGTGCGGCAGTTAAACCGGCGGCCCGCTGAGTCGCCTGCACTTTTTATGATCAGGATTTAGCAGTCAGAAAATCTTCCCGCTGTGGCGTAAAGGTATCAAGCAGCACGCCTGCCTCAAGACAGACACAGCCATGAACCACCTCTGGCGCTTTGTAGAGTGTATCCCCGGCGCCCACGTCCCGCGTCTCACCATCGATGGTGAAGGCAAAGCGTCCGCTCAGCACATAGGTCAGTTGCTCATGAGGATGATGATGCAGCGAGCCAACAGCCCCTTTTTCGAAACTCACTTCAACCGCCATCATCGTGCCGCAATGTGCCAGCACGCGGCGGGTAACACCGTTACCCACATCTTCGGATGGTCGCTCTTTATGGTAGATAAACATCGTAATCCTCACGCGGTAGCGGGCGCTGCAGTGGCCATTTTGTGATGGCTCTCACAGCACCAGGGTGAATTAGTCCATGCACTTTAGTGGTTTTTCTCTAAAATGAAACGGTGTTTCATTTATTTTATGAGGGTAGATCATGAAAATCGCGTTAATGATGGAAAACAGCCAGGCCGCTAAAAACATTACCGTGCTGAAAGAACTGGAAGGCGTCGCGCAGCCGCTGGGCCATCAGGTCTTCAACGTTGGCATGAGCGATGAGCAGGATCACCATCTGACCTACATTCACCTCGGCATCCAGGCCAGCGTGCTGCTCAACAGCCAGGCGGTGGATTTCGTGGTCGCGGGCTGCGGCACCGGGCAGGGCGCGCTGATGTCGCTGAACATCCATCCGGGGGTAGTCTGCGGTTACTGTATCGATCCGGCCGATGCTTACCTGTTCGCGCAGATCAACAACGGCAATGCCTTATCCCTGCCATTCGCCAAAGGGTTTGGCTGGGGCGCTGAACTCAACCTGCGCTTTATCTTTGAAAAAGCGTTCACCGGCGAGAAGGGCAATGGTTATCCGCCAGAACGTAAAGAACCGCAGGTGCGCAATGCCGGTCTGCTGAATCAGGTGAAGGCAGCGGTGATCAAAGAGAACTACCTCGACACCCTGCGCGCTATCGATCCTGAACTGGTGCGCACCGCCGTGAGTGGCCCGCGTTTCCAGCAGTGCCTGTTTGAACAGGGCAAAAATCAGGAGATCGTTGCCTTTGTGCGTCAGCTGACTCACTAAGCCTTCCGATTTGACAGGGCCGGTCTGACCGGCCTTTTTTATTGTCTCTCCTCGTCCGCTACTGTTCAGCTCTGCTGCGCCCGCGCCGGAGAGGGGTGGCAACGCAGTCTGCCTTTTAATCCCCGCCGCAAAAAACCCTTACCCGGGACTTCCCCTGACCGCACTTTTAGGTGATAGTAACGCCGCTTTACATTAATAATTCTCATTATCATTTGTGCGGGCTTTTACAATGAAAAAATGGTTTTTAGCGCTGGGGCTGCTCACGCTGGCAGGGACGGCTTCGGCCAAAATGATTACCGATGTTGCAGGCCGTCAGGTTGAGGTGCCGCAGGAAGCAAAACGCATCATCCTGGGTGAGGGCCGTCAGATCTATCTGCTGGCGGCGTTTGATACCGATGCCCCGTTCAAACGGGTGACTGGCTGGCGCGATGACCTGCATAAGGCGGACTGGGATGGTTATCAGGCTTATGAGAAACGCTATCCGGAGATCAAAAAATTACCGACGTTTGGCGGCGCGAAAGATGGCACTTTCAACATCGAACAGGCGTTAACGCTGAAGCCCGATCTGGTGCTGATGAATCTGGAATCCAAAGCGGCCACCGATGAAGGCAAGCTGATTGAAAAACTGCACGCGGTCGGCGTGCCGGTGGTGTTTATCGATTTCCGTGAAGCGCCGATGGTGAACGCGGAGAAAAGTATCCGCATCATGGGCGAACTGGTGAACAAGCCGGAACGTGCTCAGGAGATCATCACCTTCCGCCAGCAGCAGATTGACCTTGTGACCTCGCGTCTGAAGAACTTTACCGGCTACCGCCCGAAAGTGATGATTGACCGCGCAGGCGGCTACAGCGACGAGTGTTGTATGTCGTTCGGCAATGAGAACTTTGGTCAGATGGTGGAGATCGCGGGCGGTCGTAACATCGCGAAAGATCTGATCCCCGGCACCTTCGGCACCCTTAACCCGGAGCAGATCATCGCCAGCCAGCCCGATGTGGTAGTGGTGACCGGCGCGAACTGGAAGAACTACAATACCGTGGGCAAATGGGTCGGCGTCGGTCCGGGTGCCAATGTCACCGAAGCCACGGCACGTCTCAAAGCGCTAATGATGCGTGATGCCTTTAAAACCCTGCCGGTCGCGCACAACGGTAACGTTCACGCCATCTGGCATCAGTTCTACGACAGCCCGTATCAGTTTGTGGCTATCCAGGCGCTGGCGAAATGGCTGCATCCCGATCTCTTTGCCGATCTGGATCCGGATGCCACTTTCCGCACGTTCCACGAGAAGTTCCTGCCGCTGCCTTACCAGCCAGGATACTGGGTGACGTTACCCGCTGATAAGCCCTGACTGACCGGCGATGACAGGGACGTCATCCGCCTGATCTGCAATTCCTTCCGAATAAACCCTCTGTTTCTCTTCAGATTTACTAATCTTTTACAGGCGCGGGGTCGGTTGCTCTGAGCAGCGCGACGTCTGACCCAATCCGCATTCACGTTAAAAATGGAGAGAAACATGCGCAATACCCTGGGAAGATCGGCCTTTGCCGTGACGCTGTACGCCTTGCTGGAGCCCGTACCGCTGGGCTTTTTTGTGGCGGCCTGGCTGTTCGATATCCTCTACATGCAGACCTTTGTGCAGTTCTGGACGGATGCCGCCAGCTGGCTGATTGCGCTGGGACTGATACTGGCGATTGTGCCGCGACTCATCGCGCTGGTTTATCTGTTTCGCGGTAGCGACAGTGCGGAGAAGGGCCATTTCTGGCTCTGGCTGGTGGCGATTGTGATCGCTATCGTCAATGCGTTTATTCACAGCCGTGATGCCGCCGCCGTGATCCCGCTGGGCGTGACGCTTTCGACGCTGGTGGTAGCGCTGCTGCTGCTGGCGAATGTGCAACTTGCGTTACGTCAGCGTAGCGCTTAAGGAGGAGCCATCATGAACATACCGCATAAAACGCTGCTCGCGCTGTCCCTGACCGCATTGCTGGCAGGCTGTGATGATGGTGCGCTGGTCGATCCGCAAAAGCAGATCGGACCGAATCCCGAACTGCCGCAGGCGCAGAACTTCTTTTTGCCGCCGATGCAGGTGCCGGAAGGCACCCCCTGGAAAGCCGGTGAAATGCCAAAAGTGGCTGACGGACTGAAGATTGAAAAGATCGCTGAGAATCTTCAGCATCCGCGTCAGGTTTACGTCCTGCCGAATAACGATGTGCTGGTGGCGGAATCCAACGGGCCACCGAAGCCCACCACCCGGCCGAAACAGCTGATTATGGGCATTGTGCAGAAAGCGTCTGGCAAGGGCGGTGACGGCGGCAACCGCATCACGCTGCTGCGCAACGTCAATGGCAAATGGGAGCAGCACCGCTTTATAGAGAATCTGCACTCGCCGTTTGGCATGCAGCTGATTGGTAATACGCTCTACGTGGCGAATGCTGACAGCCTGGTGAAGTTCCCGTATCGCGAAGGCGAAACGGAGATCCGCACCGCGCCTGAAGAGGTGACGGAACTGCCGGGCGGGCCGATTAACCACCACTGGACGAAATCGCTGGTAGCCAGCCCGGATGGCAGCAAGCTTTATGTGGGTGTCGGCTCTAACAGTAACGTCACCGAGAACGGCATTGGCGCGGAGTATCGTCGTGCGGCAGTGCTGGAAGTGGATGCGGCCAGCGGTGCCAGCCGTATTTATGCCAGCGGACTGCGCAACCCGACCGGCTTACAGTGGGAACCGCAGAGCGGGAAGCTGTGGGCTGTCGTCAACGAGCGTGATGAAATCGGCTCCGATCTGGTGCCTGATTACATGACCTCGGTGCAGGATAAAGGTTTCTACGGCTGGCCCTACAGCTACTATGGCCAGCATGTTGATACCCGTGCCGAACCGCAGCGTCCCGACCTGGTTGAGAAGGCGATCAAGCCGGATTATGCCCTGAGCTCGCATGTCGCGCCGCTGGGCCTGCTGTTCTACGGCGCCGATAACATGCCGCAATACCGTGGCGGCGCGTTTATCAGCGAACATGGCAGCTGGAACCGGACGCCGCTCAATGGCTACAAAGTGGTGTGGGTGAAGTTCGAAAACGGCAAGCCGGTCGGTCAGCCGCAGACGGTGGTCTCGGGCTTCCTGACGGAGGACGAAAAGCAGGTGCGTGGTTTGCCGGTGGGTCTGGCCAGCGACAAACAGGGCGGCGTGCTGATTGCGGATGATGCAGGGAATACCGTCTGGCGTGTCAGCGCGGCGAAGTAAGTTCTGCGCTGCTTTTTTGAGCAGTCGGCAGGCATAAAAAAAGGATTTGGCATCTCGCCAAATCCTTTATTTTTTGTTCGCGACCCGGCTGGTAACCGCGCTGCGAACGAGGTGCTCAGCACTCTCCACAAACAAGATTGTAAAATGTGCGGCTAAGGATTTCAAGTTTCGCCAAAATGCTGTATGTTTATACAGGTGTTGAGTGTTGAGCATCGCCTCATTGTCGACTGGCCGCTCCCAGGGGCACGGTTTTAAAATCCCGGCAGGCATCAGGTGGTGCTGGCCTGTGGCTTTAACCATGAGTGCCGCTCAGCTCTCTCCACAAAGATGTGCTTAGGCGCCCGGCGGGTAGAGTCAAAGCCCTGGTTGCCGAACAGCGCGCTCCTGTAAAAGGAGAAGGAAAGTGATGGAACTGACTAAGCTGATTCTGGATCTTATCCGGGTCATCTTGCAGATCATCGTTGCCCTTATGCAACTGACCGGTCACGCAGGTTAACCGGAACTTGAAACAAGGCGGAGCTAACCACTCCGCCTTTTTTCTGTGTCAATTCTCTGTCATCAGGGGCGGGTAAGGTGGTGCGGCGAAAGCAGGCCGCTGGGGCGCTGCTTATCCAGACCGGGAGTAATATGTCCATTGCCGCCGTTATGCCTGCCCGTTTAGCGCACACCTGGATTGATGACACGGTGAAGATGCGGGACACCACCGTAGGTCAGCAGTGTGAGATCCTGGCGCACAGTTCGCTGGAATATAGCGAGCTGGGTGACTTCTCCTATGTCGGCGAGCACTGTTGCCTGGCCGACACTCAGATAGGGCGATTCTGCGCCATTGCCAATCAGGTGCGTATCGGCGCGCCGAATCATCCCATGGACCGCGCCTCCCAGCATCGCTTTACCTACTGCCCGGAGTACTACCATCCCGCCGCCCGCCGCGATCAGGGCTTCTTTGCTGACCGTCGCGCCGACCGGGTGGTGATCGGGAATGATGTCTGGATCGGCCATGGTGTGATTGTGCTGCCCGGCGTCACCATTGGTGATGGTGCGGTGCTGGCTGCCGGCGCAGTGGTAACGAAAAACGTCGCCCCCTACAGCGTGGTCGGTGGTGTGCCGGCCCGGCCACTGCGGGTGCGGTTTACGCCCGCGATTGCCGCCCGTCTGCAGCGCATTGCCTGGTGGAACTGGCCGCTGGAGAAACTGATGGCGAATCTGCCCGACTTTCAGCACGGCGACATCGAAGCGTTCTGCCAGCGGCACGGTGAATAGCCCTCTCGACGTCAGGCGAATCGCACGCTGATAAAGTGTACGACCCGCTGACCATAGAGTCCCACCGCCAGGCCGGCGATGATCAGCAGCAGCGCAACGATCTTCTGCGCTGAAACCGTTTCGCCGAATATCGCCACCGACCCCAGGATGCCGAACACTGGCACCAGCAGCGACAGTGGCGCGACGGTGGAGACCGGATACTGTTTCAGCAGCCAGTTCCACACCCAGTAGCCGAGCAGGGTGTTGGGGTAGACCTGAAACAGTATCGACAACACCGCCTTCATATCCAGCTGGGTGAACAGCGCGTGATAACCCGCGCTGCCATTCACCAGCCCGTCCAGCAGGAAGAGCGGGATAGGGGCAAAAGCACTCGACCAGACCAGAAACGCGAAAACCTGCCGCGTGCCCGCTTTTTTATTGATGATGTTGGCAATACTCCAGGCTATCGCCCCCGCCAGCACCAGCAGCATCCCGGAGAGCGTCACCGAACCATCGGTAATGAAAAAAATACTCAGCAGACCGGCGCAGGCGAGCAAACACCCGGCGATCTGATAACGGCTGAGGCGCTCTTTAAATACCCAGCTACCCAGCAGCAGGGTGAAAAAGGCGCTGAACTGCAACAGCAGCGAGGCGATGCCCGCCGACAGCCCGGTTTTAATCCCCAGATTCACCAGACCCCATAAACCAATCCCGAAGACCAGGCCATAGCCGATCAGGTAGCGCCACGGCACGTCCGGTTTCTTAATAAAGAACAGGGCTGGCAGGGCGCAGAGCGTAAAGCGGATGCCTGCCAGGATAAATGGATCGACTGCATGCAATCCGAGTTTGATAACGGAAAAGTTAACGCCCCAGATGGCGGTAATCAGCACAGCGAGCAGCAGATGAGAGAGTTTCATGCGTGACGTGCTCCATACCAGCAGAGAAAAGCGGAGGCGCTGACTGCGGCACCGGCATAACAGACGGCCTGCCATCCCCAGTGAGCATAAAGCTGGGTGGCGGCAATCGCGCCCAGCGCACTGCCCAGCGAGTAAAAGCACATATAGGCGCCGACCAGACGACTGGCCGCTTCGGGGCGGGCCGCCACGATCAGGCTCTGGTTAATCACATGTACCGTCTGAATAGCGAAGTCGAGCAGGATCACTCCGATTATCAGCAGCAGGAGCGAGCTCTTCAGCGCGGCGATCGGCAGCCAGGAAAAGGTCAGCAACGCCAGGGCGAAGCCGGTGGCACGCTGCCCCCGTCCCTGGTCAGCCCATGCGCCCGCTCTGGATGCCGCCAGTGCGCCGGCCAGGCCCGCCAGTCCGAACATTCCAATCCCGGTGTGTGACAGCGACAGATCCGTCAGCGGCAGCACCATCGAAGACCAGAGCATACTGAAAGCGGCAAAAATCAGCAGCGCCAGGATGCCTCGCCTGCGCAACAGCGGTTCCGTGCGGAACAACCGGAGCACCGACAGTAACAGCTGAGGATAAGCGGGGCGCTGCGCCTGACCAGTTGTGGCGGGCAGCACTTTCACCAGCACCAGTGAGATAAGCAGTAACAGGCAGGCGGCTATCAGATAGACCGCGCGCCAGCCCGCCAGATCGGAAATCATCCCGGAAACAAAGCGCGCCAGCAGGATGCCGATCACGATGCCGCTGGTCACGCTGCCGACCACCTGTCCGCGCTGTGCAGGCGACGCCAGCATGGCGGCCCAGGCCACCATCAGCTGCGTGACCACGGCCATTAAACCTACCAGCAGCATCGCACAGAGCAGCGTCATCAGATCCGGCGCAAAAGCCGCAGCGGTTAATGCCAGCACGGACAGCAGCAGCTGGGTGAGCACCAGTTTTTTGCGGTTGATGCAGTCGCCCAGCGGCACCAGAAAGATCAACCCGAGGGCGTAGCCGGTCTGGGTAGCTGTGACCACCGCGCCGATGCTGGCGCGAGAAACCTGCAGACTGGCGGCTATCGATTCCAGTAACGGTTGTGCCGAGTAAACATTGGCGACAGCAAGCGCAGAAGTGAGTGAGAACAACAGGATCATCCGGGGAGAAAGCATGGGTGTCGCGTCTGCGGGTGGATCGGCTTCACGGGTCTTGCATGTCGTCATGGTCATGTTCGCGCCTTCTGGTTTTTATTTGCAACTGGATTGGCAATATCATTAACCGGGCTGGTTTTTTTTTGCAACTTCTTTTCAGGATGGCTAAGCTGGCTTCATCAGACGGGCAGAGTGAGAGAAAACATGGCTAAGCAGGAATCCCTGAGAACCAGCGAGTGTCCGGTTGCCAGAACCCTGGAATCGATAGGGGAACGCTGGTGCATGATGATCGTGCGTGAAGCCTTTGATGACGTCCGCAGATTCAGTGACTTTCAGCGCAACTTAGGGCTGGCGAAAAATATCCTGGCGTCGCGCCTGAAGCAGCTGGTGGAGATTGGCGTGTTTGATATTGCGCCCGCCTCTGATGGCAGCGCCTACAGCGAATATGTCCTGACCGAAAGAGGCCGCTCGCTGTTTCCGGTGGTGGTGGCGATGCGCCAGTGGGGCGAGCGCTATCTGTTTGAAGAGGGCGAGACCCACTCGGTGCTGCTGGATAATGCGGAAGGCAAGCCGCTGCCGCGTCTGGAGGTCTACTCTTCGCAGGGGAAGAAACTGGACCCCGCCGACTGTCACCGTCAGCGGGTGGCTGCAAAGGGGTAACCGTGGGGTGATTGCCTCCCCGGTACACGCTGCACCTGGCAGGCCTGACATCGCACACACTTCCCGATCAGCGTTGTCAGCCTGTCGATATCATCACATTTTCCAATGACAGGTCGCCTTGTAACTTCCCGAGGCGCATGACATTCTCGCTAATTGTATAGACATGTATCTTCAACCATAAACCGGGCACATTACCTTTTCAGTTAAGGCGTCTCTCACTGTTCCAGCGAGGAATCTATGTCGGTCAAATCATCTGTATCAGATTATTCAGGCGCTGATAAACCGCGTCTGTCAGAAACCCGTACCATTGATTACATCCCGTTGCGTGAACGTCATGGTCATCCCTTCAGCCAGTTCACGCTCTGGTTTGGTGGCAACCTGCAAATCACGGCCATTGTCACAGGTGCGCTGGCCGTGGTGCTGGGGGGGGACGTCGTATGGTCGCTGATCGGCTTGCTGGTGGGACAGATTCTGGGCGCAGCGATCATGTCTTTGCATGCTATCCAGGGCCCGCGCCTGGGTTTACCGCAGATGATCACCAGCCGGATGCAGTTTGGCGTGTTTGGTGCCGTCATTCCTCTGGTGCTGGTGTGCATGATGTATGTGGGGTTTTCAGCCAGCGGGACAGTCTTAGCGGGGCAGGCGCTGGCTAAACTTATCCATGTCAGCAATTCAGCCGGGATGATCCTGTTCAGTACCCTTATCGTGATCATCGCGGTACTGGGCTATCGCGTGATTCATCAGCTGGGGAAGGTGGCGAGCGTCGTTGGCGTTTTGGCCTTTGCTTATCTGTTTATTACGCTGTTCTCTACGCATGACTTATCCGCCGTGTGGCAGAACCAGCATTTTACCCCGGCAAATTTCCTGCTGGCGGTCTCCCTTTCTTCCTCCTGGCAGATTGCCTTCTGTCCTTATGTCTCGGACTATTCGCGCTACCTGCCAGCGGATGTCTCCGCGAAGAAACTGTTCAGCTCGGTCTTTTTTGGCACCGTACTGGGCACTCAGGCGTCAATGACGCTGGGGGTCATTGTCGCGGCGATTGCCGGAAGTGCGTTTGCAGGGAATGAGGTGGGTTACATCGTGAGCATGGGCAGCACGGCGACCATGGCCATGGTGATTTATTTCGCGATTTGCTTTGGGAAAATTACGTTTACCACGCTGAATGCCTACGGCAGTTTTATGTCACTGACGACCATTGTCTCTGGCTTCCGGCAGCAAACTACGCTGAGCCGGGGGGCGCGCATTCTGTTTGTGGTGCTGATGGTGACGCTGGCCTGCGTCATTGCGCTGCTCAGTGAACCGGCCTTCCTGAAATCCTTCACCCACTTCCTGCTTTTTCTGCTGGCTTTCTTTGTGCCCTGGAGCGCAATCAGCCTGACCGATTTTTATCTCATCACCAAAGGCAGGGTTGATGTCCCCGCACTGTCGCAGCCGGATGGACGCTATGGACGCTGGAACCTGGCCGGGATTAGCGTCTATTGTCTGGGCGTGCTGGTGCAACTGCCGTTTATCGATAATCCGCTGCACCATGGATCGCTGACCTGGATTTTTGCCGGTAATGATGTTTCGTGGATTGTCGGCTGGTTTGCGACGGCGCTTTTATGGCTTATCGCCAGCCGCTGGGATCGCCGTGGCACACCGGAAAAGTCAGTTTATCCTGCGGAGTAACAAGATAAAGCCTCTGAGTAACTGGCACTCAGGGGCTTGAGTCTGTGCGGGTGTGATCACCCGCGTGTCAGATGACCGATGAATCAGGCCATCGGCTTGCGTCAGATCAGGCGGCTGAAACATCCGCTGCGGCGCTCTGCGTTTCGGCCACCAGCGGCTTCTCCGGCTGCAGCAGCGTCATCGCCAGCATGCTGCCGAAGGCGATCACGGCGGTGACGGTAAACATCGCGTTATAACCGTAATATTCCGCCAGCCAGCCGCAGAGCATCGGAGAGATAATCGCTGCCAGATTGGCAATCGCCAGCGTCATGCCGCTGTAGGTGCCAACCGACGCTTTCGGGGTGACATCAATCACCACCGACCAGTAGACATTGTTCACCAGCGCATTCAGCGCATTGCCCAGGGTCATCAGCGCAATAATGCCGGCGGCCGACTGCACAAACGGGATCGCCATAAAGCAGCAGGCGGTACCGCACAACGTGACCGCGGCAAACAGATTACGCGCCAGCCGCAGATTATGGAAGCGGGCCAGCAGGGCGTCGGCAATGCGGCCACCCAGCAGCACCGTGATGCAGGCACCGCTCCACGGGATCATCGCCACGTACCACAGCGAATGCAGATCGTAATGGAAATTATCCTGCAGATACTTCGGCATCCAGGTCACCAGGGTAAAGGTGATGTAGAGGAAGGAGAAGTAGCCTAAAGCGTTGCAGACCAGCGTGCGGCTGGTGAAGAAACGCCACCAGGGCAGTGGCACGCTGTCGCCCGCGCTGCGGCGCTGACCGCTCTGGATCAACGCGCGTTCTGCGGCATTGGTATGAGGGCTTTTATCCGGGCTGTCGCTGAAGGTGCGCGCAAACAGCGCCATCGCCAGCAGGGAGAACACCCCCAGCAGGATAAACATCATGCGCCAGTCATGGGTCAGCAGCAGCAGGCCCACCGCAATCGGCGCCGTCAGCAGCGCGCCAACCTGCGTTGAGAGCAGGCCAATGCCCAGCGCAAAGCCGCGCTCGTTATCGGGTGCCCAGTGCGCAATCGCCTTGTTCATCAGCGCATAGGCCGGGCCTTCAGAGAAGCCAAACAGGATGCGCAGGGCAGCAAAACCCATAATGGCAGAGCCGCCAAACAGTGCCATGCCCAGTTCACCGGCCCAGGCGGTGGCAATCTCCAGCAGCGACCAGAGCACGCCGGCCAGCAGCCAGACCTTTTTCGTGCCGATACGGTCGGCCAGAAAGCCGCCGCACAGCGAACCAAACAGATAGCCAAAGCCAAAATAGCCCAGCACCGCGCCGAGCTGGACTTTGCTGAAGTGGTATTCCGCCGCAATGGCGTTGGCTGCAAACGACAGGGCGCCGCGATCGATGTAGTTGATCAGGGCGATCAGGAACAGCAGTGAAAATATGGTGTAACGGTAACGGCTGGATGTCATCTCACTTCTCCTGATTAAATGTTTCAGGAAAACAGAAGCAAAATTGATGCCGGAAGGGCAATTCTGCGGCAAACAGGGGACGGGAAGTGGGTGCGGGCCGCAAAGCCCGCATTAAAGGCTGTTAACTGATCCGGCTAATTATTTGCCTGCGCATCAATGCGGTGCAGCCGCTGCCTGCCGATGGTGAGTTTCAGGCGGCGTTATGATGCGTGTTGCTGACGTGGGGCAGCGGGATAACCACGGCTTCACTGATTGCTACCTCTTCAGCACTCCTGCTCTGCGGTTGTTCGCCAACATGCTGCAAAATCTGTCGCTGATAAGTGGCATCGGCCACGGTAGTCTGTTCGCTCAGGAGTACGCCCGCTTCATTCACGTTTTTACCTTCCACTATTATTTTTGTAGTGGCACTGGCCAGCATCCATTCATATTCAATATCGACATGGCCGCTATCAATACAGCGGATACCCTGCTGGCTTAAATCATAGGCCAGTACCGTTGCCGTCGGTCCCAGGGAAATTAAGACCAGATCAAAGTTGACGGCATTCCTGGATACAGTTTCAAACAGGCGATCATAAACTGAAAAGGCGTTGCGGTTCAGTGTGGTAATACGTTTCACTTCGCTGGCACCCTCCAGTAAATCATTGCCTAATCCCAGACGCGTTCCACTGCCTTCAACAATTAATACCCGACGGCCCTGATAGAGTTGTTTGAATTTATCAAATATCGTCCGGGATAATTGTTTGCCTTTATAATCGTGATAAGGCCGGGTCACGGAAGTATTTCCATACCGGACCTGTTTATTCAGCAGAGCCTCATAATGTTTAAAGTAAAATGATTTATGGAAGAACCAGAACAGGGCCGATCCACTCCGCATATTACGGGTGGTGCGAAAGGCATCCGGCAGACAAATCAGGCAGTTCGGGTTGGCCGCTGAATCCTGCTGCAGCAGGGCTTTTAGCCGGGCAGACAGTTTCGGGTCAAATGGCTGGAAACCAATATTTTTATACCAGGTCATTTCCAGTTCACCGTCGCCATACCGGGCCAGCGATAATTGTGGATTATGTAATAACAGGTCAATGGTTTCTTCAATCGACATAACGGAATAACGTTTTACCCGTGCCTGCGCAGCAGGATAGCGAAGCGCGGCATTGATAAATTTAAACGGGAAACGAAACTTGCGATAAATAGCATGGAGTACGGACATAGTGAACCTGCCTGGGTTATTGCTGCCAGAGAAAATCCCGCCTGCTGGCCGGATAAATAATAATAAGAGTGATGATATATATCACAGATAAAAACAGCGTCAGGCTACGGAATATCTGAAATCGTTTCCACTGTCCGTATTCCGCTTTTAATTAATCTATTTTCTGAGGGGTGTGTAACTAAAAAAATAATGAAATGGTCTGTGACTCGTGAAATTAATGTCTCTGAAAATGCATCACCCCGCACCAGCGTTGAATATCACACCGATATTAACAGCAGAGCGGAGACTTTCCCGATTTCAGCATTAAGAGTTATTGCAGGGCAGGGTGAATTAATCATTACGATTATTTGACAGTAAAATTGCTCACACTGATTATCAGCCATGACGCGATAGAAGACGTCCGATCGCGACCTTTTCCCGACAACTATGCACATACCTGGCGACGACGTTCGATCAGTCTGGTAGCGATCGACTCCACTTCCGTAAAGTCTTTTGAAGCACTGGCTCTTAGTGCCAGATTCCATTTGCTGAGTGTACGGGCGTTAGCAGCCAGTTCGCTGCCTGCTTTAATTCGTCCATTCTCTGCCAGCCATGCAGCAACGTCAGCCCAATCCCAAAGCGGTGACTGGCCTTTAATGCGCTGAATCGGGCAGGGAAAGTCACCGTTACCGCGCGTGCCGTCTTTCAGCATAGCGATGGCCTGGCGGGACATTTTTGTGATCTCTGCAATGTCGCTTAGCCCGACCAGTGCAGAATCCACAGACGTTACTGTAGCGCCTATACCGGCAGACTCCACGTTATCAATTGCGGATGCAATAGCGTAGTCCAGCGAGTCTGCTTCACGGTCAAATTCCAGATAAACAGATCGGCCATATGCGCAAATTAGCGCATCGTCACAGCCGCTTTCAAACAGCGCATCTTCCAGTCCTTCGGTCTCATAGGTTACGCCGGAGAGAGTCAGAGTGAAGTTATAAAGCGCCATATTACCTCTTCTTTTCGTTGGTGTGTGAACCGGTAAAGAGTGGCGTTAACGGCTCATTACCGGGAAAAATCATGTGCAGCGATCGACCTTGCGCCTGATTTGCTTAGCGTGGTTCTCCGGGCTTCTTGGCGTAGACCACACACTCATTTGATGATCCCGGTGCTCATCTTCTGGATTCCCGCAACGCAGCTTGCAAAAGCAATGGGCTGAATCGCCCGGTGGAACCCAAACCCAGCCATTCTTTAGCGCATAATCAATGGCTACCTGAACAGGCCTGTTCGGATGTTTCTTCATTTGCCTCCGAATAACTGGATTCTATTCTCTGTGTTGACATTCGTCAACGGTGATGGAGTCCATCCGTTGATGCCTGCTTGAGTGTTAAAGTGATGACATGCAGTCCCTATGTGAAGTGATTTATTACTGCCCTGAGAAGCAGATTCCATTTAGCTGGCCATTAATATCAATAGGGTAATTCACACCCTGTAATGGCTGGCCGGGGAAAACTTTTAGCCGGGAATTACAGAAGCACCGCTTGTCTGTTAATTGTTCGCCTTTGAACAAAAGGTGCGATAGTTAGCAGCCTATGGTTAACTTTTTGTGATGGTTATCCCGTTATTCCCCCTTCAGAAAGTAAAAAAAGCGGCCTGAACCCCTCTGCGAGTCACATTTATAATAAATATTACTAATCATTTACGCCTGTACACGTTTTTACATATTTCGACCATACGTTAAAATCTCGTTGAAATTATGTTTCCGGATTAACTTTTTAATCGCCGCTAATGACCCGAGGAAGGATCATGATCAATAAAATAACCAGTATAATCATGGTGATATTTGCTATCGCCCTGATTTACATGGGAGGACAACTCCTGCTGGCAGGAGGCAGCGCTTTCTATGCGCTGATGGGCGTGGGTGTTCTGCTCAGCGCGATTCTGCTGATGATGAACAAACGCAGTGCGCTGACGCTCTATGCGCTGCTGATGTGGGTCACGCTGTTCTGGACTATCCGGGAAGTGGGCTTCGACAAATGGCAGTGGATCCCGCGCGGCGACCTGTTTGGTGTGCTGGGCGTCTGGCTGGCTCTGCCGTGGGTGGTACGTCCGCTCTATCAGGGGCAGCGTCGCTTCCATCCTTTCCTCGGCGGTTCGGTGGTGCTGATGGTACTGCTGGTTATCGGCCTCTGTTTTTACGATCCGCTGCCGCAGCAGGGGACCATTACTACGCCGCGCAACGCCTCTGCGACCGGTGGTGCCGCTGAAGAGTGGAGCGCCTACGGCGGAACGGCGGATGGCCAGCGTTTCTCTGCGCTGAAGCAGATCACCAAAGATAACGTCAAAGATCTGGAAGTGGCCTGGACCTATCATACTGGCGATCTGCGTCAGGGTGATGATGCAACCGAGTACACCTTTGAAGCGACGCCGCTGAAAGCCAACGGCATGCTCTACTTCTGTACGCCGCACAACGAAGTCCATGCGCTCGACCCGGAAACCGGTGCGGTGAAGTGGAAAACGATGCCGGATAAAAACCGCTCTTATCTGCAGCAGCACCAGACCTGTCGTGGCGTGAGCTATTTCGACGCCGGTCAGCAGGCGCAGCAGCAGACGGGCGCGTCCCCGGCCCTCTGCCGCAAGCGTATCTTTAACGCAACCACCGATGCCCGCCTGCTGGCGCTGGATGCCGACACCGGCAAGCCGTGCGCTGACTTTGGTGACAATGGTGTGGTGAACCTGCGCGCTAACATGGGCGAAGTGCGTCCGCACGCGCTGATGCAGACCGCAGCACCGCTGGTGGCGGGCAATCTGGTGATTGTCGGCGGCTCAGTGATGGATAACGGCTTTAACAGCGGCAACCCATCCGGTGTGATCCGTGCCTATGACGCCGTCAGCGGTCGTCTGGTGTGGAACTTCGATCCGGCTAACCCGGATAACACCGCACCGGTCGCGGCAGGTGCCACCTATCCGCAGGATACCCCGATCGCCTGGGCGACCCTGAGCGCGGACCTGAAAAACGGCCTGGTCTATGTGCCGTTTGGTAACGCCTCGCCGGATGAAGTCGGCATTGAACGTGACCCGGCCAGCAACACAGAGAAATTCCGTGATGCGCTGGTGGCGCTGGATCTGAAAACCGGTGCCTTCAAATGGCGTTATCAGAGTTCGAACCACGACCTGTGGGATCGCGATAACCCGTCACAGCCGTCGCTGGTGGACATCAACTATCAGGGCAAAGCGCAGCCTGCGGTGATCCTGCCGACCAAAACCGGCAACCTGTTTGTACTGAACCGCCTGACCGGCGAACCGGTTTACCCGGTAGAGCAGGTTAAGGTCTCCACGGATGGCATTAAGGGCGAGCAGTATGCGGCGACCCAGCCGGTCTCCAGCCTGAACTTCATTCCGCAGCCGCTGACTGAGAAGTCAATGTGGGGCATCACGCCGTTTGACCAGATGGCCTGCCGCATCACGTTCCGTGAGCTGCGTTATGACGGTAACCCGTGGACGCCGCCAACCGAAAAAGGCTCGCTGATCTTCCCGGGCAATATCGGGGTGTTTAACTGGGGTTCCGTGGCCGTTGATCCACAGCGTCAGATGCTGATTGCAGCACCGGTGCGCCTGGCTTACAAATACAACCTGATTAAGCGCACGCCGGAAACCGAAACTCAGCGTACCTTCACCAAAGATGGTACGCCGTACTGGAATGAGAATTTCCACGGTGACTACGCTATCCACATCCAGCAGATGGCGTCGGGGCTGGGTATTCCCTGCATCGCGCCACCGTGGGGACGGATGGTGGGTGTGGATCTGACCACCGGCAAAACCGAATGGCTGCGTCGCGTTGGCACCACGAAAAACCTCAAAACCAGCTTCCTGCCTGGCCGCTTCCCGCTCGGTTTCCCGATGGGGATGGTCGCGCACGGCGGACCGCTGCTGACGGCGGGTGATCTGGTGTTCCACGGCGCAACGGCAGATAACTTCTTCCGTGCTTACGACAGCACCACCGGCGAACTGCTGTGGCAGACTGAACTCAGCGCCGGGGCACAGGCCACGCCATCCACCTTTATGGGTAAAGATGGTAAGCAGTATGTGGTGATTGCCGCAGGCGGCCACGGCTCGCTCGGTACCACGGCGGGCGACAGCGTTGTCGCTTTCCGTCTGAAGTAACGTCATGTCGTCCCGCTGAGCGCCGCCCTGGCGCTCAGCTTTTTTCACGCTTTTTCCTGTCAGATTTCACGCCCCGGCTTCCCGCCTCAACCCGTTGTATTTCTCTGTAATTCCCCCCAGGCTGCCTGTCATTCATCTGATAACGCACCGAAACTATTTCGTGACCGCGCTCCCGGTTTAAGGATTTCCCCGGTCTGACAGACTTGCGCATTGAAGCGCGAGGCGTAGATTAATACATAACTTCACAATTAATCGTGAATATGAAAAGTACTTCACAATACGCACTCTGAAGGATTGATGCTCATGTCGGAACTGAAATTTGCTACCCGTCTCAACTCGTTTGCCTCGGGAGCCCACCTCTACTGGCCCGATCAGCAGGGCAAGCCCTCTGTGCTGCAGATGGTTGCCCGCGCAGGCAAGGTCAAAGGCTTAACGCATCTCGACCTCAACTTTCCGCAGCATCTGACCAGCGATATTCCCACTCTGCGCCAGGCAATCAGTGACGCGGGTCTGGCCGTCAACGGCATGCAGATGCGCTGGGATGCGCCGCAGTTCAAAATCGGCGCCTTTACCCATCCTGACGCCAGAGTGCGGCGTGAAGCGATCGAGCTGACCAAGCGCGGCATCGATGCAGGCCGGGAGTTCGGTTCGCGGCTGATGACGCTGTGGATGGGGCAGGATGGGTTCGATTACTGCTTCCAGGCGGACTATAAGAAGATCTGGGAGGATGCGGTCAGCGCCGTGCGTGAAGTAGCCGAGTATGCCCCGGACGTGGACGTCAGCATTGAATATAAACCCAATGAGCCACGCGCCTACAGCATCTTCCCCAACGCCACCACCTGTCTGCTGGCGGTAGAAGAGGCGGGCTGCGCCAATCTGGGCATCACCCTGGATTTTGCGCACGTGCTGTTTGCCAATGAGATTCCGGCTTACGCCGCTGCCATGGTGGCACGCCGCTCACGCCTGCTGGGGCTGGACCTCAATGACGGCTGGGGCAAACGTGACGACGGCCTGATGGTCGCCTCCGTGAATCCGCGCGCGACGCTGGAGTTTCTCTGGCAGATGCAGCGCGACGGCTACAGCGGGGCCTACTACTTCGATACCTTCCCGGATGCCAGCGGGCTTGACCCGATCCGCGAAGCAGAAAGCAATATCGCGACCGTGACCCGGCTGCTGCGGCTCTGCGACCAGCTGCACGGCAACGCAGCGTTACTGGCGGCCATTGAGCGCCAGGATGCGGTCGCCTCCCAGCAGATCGTCAATGACATCATGCTGGCGCGATAACAACAGCACCCTGCATAACAAAAAAACTCTACCCAACATGCTGAGAATAAAAACATGAAAAAACGCCTGCTTGCCTTTATCGCTTCCTCACTGCTCTGCAGCACCGTCTATGCGGCAGAACTGGCCCCGTTGCAGTCAGACACCGAACCGGATCGCACCGACTGGACCCAGCTCGACACTAAATATGGCGCGCTGCCGAAAGTCGACAAGTCGCTGAAGATTGGCGGGGTATCGAAAACCCTGACCAATGAGTACTGGCGCCTGCTCGGCCAGGGCTACCAGAACGCGGCGAAGAAGTATGGCATTACCGTCGAATATCAGGCGGCAGCCAATGAAGACGATCAGCTCGGTCAGCTGTCGATTGCAGAAACCCTGATTTCGCAGGGCTTTAACGGCCTGCTGGTCTCGCCGCAGACCGATATCAACCTGCAGCCTGCGCTGGAGAGTGCCAGCAGTAAAAATATCCCGGTGGTGAACGTCAACGATGCGGTGATGCCGAATGTGCGCTACTACGTCGGCAACGTCCAGAAAGATAATGGCGTGCGGGTCGCGAAGTGGTTTATTCAGCATCATCCGCAGGGCGGCAAGGTCGCGGTGATTGAAGGGCAGCCAGGGGTGTACGCCGCCGGACAGCGTACCCGTGGCTTTAAAGAGACGCTGGACGCGAATCGTAAGTTCACCATCGTCGCCAGCGTGCCGGCGAACTGGAGTCGTGAGCAGGCCTTTAACGCCGCCTCGACCATTCTGCAGCAGCATCCCGATCTGATTGGCTTCTACGCGAACAACGACACCATGGCGCTGGGCGTGGTGGAAGCGGTGCGGGCGCAGAACAAAGCGTCACAGGTGGCGATCTTCGGTACTGATGGTATTTCCGATGCCTATGCGTCCATCAGGCGCGGTGAACTCACCGGTACGGTCGACAGCTTCCCGGTGCTGACCGGTGAAGTGGCGATGGACGTGATGATCCGTCTGATCAATGGACAGAAACTGTCGCGCGTGATCTCTACGCCACAGGCGTTGATCACCAAAGAGAATGTCGACGCGTTCTCCACCAAAGACAACAACCGGTTGCGTGAGCTGCTGGCTCAGCAATAAGCCGGCGGAGGCGGGTATGGAACAGTTTCGCTTAATGATGCGCGGCATCAGCAAAAGTTACGGTAACGCCGCCGCGCTGCAGGATGTCGATTTTTCAGTGCGGCCCGGCGAGGTGCATGCGCTGATTGGGGAAAACGGCGCGGGTAAGTCGACGCTGCTGAATATCCTCTCCGGCGTGCGCGGCGCGGACAGCGGGGAGATCAGCGTCAACGGCAACCGGGTGCAGATCCGCAGTCCTCTCAGCGCCCGTCAGGCCGGGATCGCCATGATCCACCAGGAGTTGCAGCACGTTCCGGAGCTGTCCGTGGCGCAGAACATGTTTCTGGGCCGCCCGCTGACCCGTGCCGGGGGCTGGTGGGTGGATAAAAAAGCCCAGCTGGCGCGGGCGACGCTGATTCTGAAGACGCTGGATCCCACTATCGACCCCGATACGCCGATCAGAAATCTTAAGGTATCGCAGCAGCAGATTGTTGAGATTGCGCGGGCGCTGCTGGATGACGCGAAAATTATCGCCATGGATGAGCCGACCTCCAGCCTGACGCCCCGCGAGTTCGACCGTCTGGCGGAGCTGATTGGTGACTTAAAATCGACCGGCGTCTCGCTGATCTACGTATCGCACAAGATGAATGAGATTTTCCGGGTCTGCGACCGCGCCACCATTATGCGTGACGGCAGGCAGGTGGGCGTGGTCAACATCAGTGACGAGGATGAGGAGAGCATTGTCGCCAAAATGGTCGGACGGAAGATCGACAAGCTCGACCATCAGGCGTTTGTCAGCGATCGCGAAGTGCTGCGGGTAGAGGATCTGACGCGTGGCAACGACGTGGTGGCCGCCAGCTTCAGCGTGCGGGCTGGCGAAGTGCTGGGGATTGCCGGGCTGGTGGGTGCAGGGCGTACCGAACTGCTGAAGCTGATTGCCGGTATCGACAGGCGCACTGCTGGCACGGTCAGCGTCAACGGCAACGCAGTGCAGAACCACAACGTACGCGCGGCGATCAAAGCGGGCATTGGCCTGGTGCCGGAAGACCGCAAGAAAGAGGGCATTATCAAAGAGCGGGCGGTGAAGATGAACATGGCACTACCGTCGATGCACCGTTTCACCTCGGCGGGACTGATGAACCAGGCCCGGCTCGACCGTGAGGCGCTGAGGGTGATGGGCGATCTGAAACTGCGCCCGCTGGACATCGAAAAAACCATCGGCACGCTCAGCGGCGGCAATCAGCAGAAAGTGATCATCGGTCGCTGGGTGGCAGCGGATGCCAACGTGTTCCTGTTTGATGAGCCGACGCGCGGCATCGACATTGGCGCCAAGTCTGAAATCTATCACCTGATCGAAAAACTGGCGCAGGCGGGTAAAGCCATCGTGGTGGTGTCGTCAGAGATGACCGAGATCATGCGCATCTCTGACCGGGTGCTGGTGATGCGGGAGGGGCGGATCACCAAAGAGCTCACCGGCAGCGCGATCACCGAAGAGAACATCGCCCGGTATGCCATTAAAGATATCGACCAGACCGCCTGACCGCTTACCTGACACTATTTAAGGTTAATATTATGACGACTCAGACCTCCACCGAGCCGGGTACCCGACCTGCGCTGCGGCTTAAATTTAACGTGCGCGATGCCGGTACTTTAATTGGCTTACTGATTATCGTGGTGACATTTTCGTTTCTGTCGCCGGTCTTTTTCACGCTGCCAAATCTGCTGAATATCCTGCAGCAGTCTTCGATCAACGCCCTGATTGCTCTGGGCATGACGCTGGTGATTATCTCCGGCGGAATCGACCTCTCGGTCGGTCCCACGGCAGCGCTCTCGGCGGTGCTGGGTGCCACGCTGATGACCTCGGGTGTGCCGGTGCCGCTGGCGATCCTCGCCACGCTGGGCGTCGGCGCGATGTGCGGGCTGTTCAGCGGGTCGCTGATCGCCTATGCCGGGCTGCAGCCGTTTATCGTTACGCTGGGCGGCCTGTCGCTGTTCCGGGCCATCGCGCTGATCTACACCGGCGGTAATCCGGTCTTCGGGATTCCGCTGGAGTTCCGCACGCTGATTAACAGCATGCTGTTTGGGATTCCCACGCCGATTCTGATTGTGGCGGTGATAGCGCTGGTGCTGTGGACGGTGATGAATAAGACCCCGCTGGGGGAATATATTCTGGCGATTGGCGGCAACGAAGAGGCGGCGCGGGTCGCGGGTGTGCCGGTGAAGCGCACCAAGGTGACGGTGTACATCTTCTCCGGTCTGCTGGCGTCACTCGCCTCGCTGATTCTGATTGGGCGTCTTGGCGCTGCCGAGCCGACGATCGGCAACCTGTGGGAGCTGGACGCTATCGCGGCGGCGGCCATTGGCGGCGCATCCCTGATGGGCGGCAAGGGGAGTATCTTCGGCACGCTGATTGGCGTGGTGATCCTCGGGGTGTTACGTAATGGCTTGACCTTACTGAACATTCAGGCCTTTTACCAATTGCTCGCTACCGGCCTTATTATTATCATAGCGATGTTGATTGACCGGGCGACCCGAGGCAAGTAATGAAGCAAGATCCGCGAGCCATTGGCGCTCAGATTCGTATGCGTTTGCCCCAGCTGACGCCGTTAGAACGACGTGTGGCGGAGGCAATCATTGCCCGAACCGACATTACCGAGCAGTCCTCTCTCAAGGAGATTGCTCAGGAGAATAATGTCTCTGAAGCGATGATCGTTAAGATTACCAAAAAACTTAACTTCACCGGCTTCAGACATTTCAGAAGTGGTCTGATCTACTACAACCAGTCTGAGGTGGCGGGGCTGCATGCGGAAATTGAGCCGGATGATTCGTCGGAGCAGTTGCTGGCCAAAGTGTTCAGAACCTCTATCCAGGCTATCGAAGAGACCTTATCGATTCTGGATGTCTCTGAATTCAATCGTGCGGCAGACATCATCTTTAAAGCGCGTCATATCGATCTCTATGCCGTCGGCGGTTCTGCCGCCGTGGCGCGGGACCTGTCGCACAAGATGCTGAAGATCGGCATCAAGTCGACCGCCTATGACGATGCCCACATCATGCTGATGTCCGCCGCCGTGTTATCTGATGACGATGTGGTTATCGCCATCAGCCATTCGGGTGCGACACGTGCGGTGAACGATCCGGTCAAACTGGCGGGAAAGAATGGCGCGAAGGTGATTGCCATTACTAACTACGCCGAATCCCCGATCGCGCAGAGTGCGCATGTGGTCCTCAATTCAACCTCTCAGGGATCGCATCTGCTGGGTGAAAACGCCGCGTCACGCATCGCCCAGCTCAATATTCTGGATGCGCTGTTTGTCGCTATCGCCAAGAAAGATCTGAAGCGGGCGGAGAAGAACCTGATGAAAACCCAGCATGCGGTTCAGGATCTGCGGGAATTTTAGTTATGAGCAAAATTGCAGTCACCGGCAGTCTTCATTACGACATTATGCTGGACGCGCACCATCGTCCGGAAAAAGGCGAAACGGTGATGGGCAGCGCCTGTCACTATAAGTTTGGTGGCAAGGGCGGGAATCAGGCGGTGGCGGCAGCCCGTGCGGGCGCCACGGTGCGATTTGCCGGTTCAGTGGGGCAGGATCAGCAGGGACAGTTCCTGCTGGATCATCTGCAGCAGGCTGGTGTCGATTGTACGCAGGTGAGTGTGATCAGTGAGCTTCCCTCCGGCATGAGCGTGGCGATTACCGATGCCGAAGGGGATTACGGTGCGGTCGTGGTCTCCAATGCTAATCAGCAGATCCCGCTGGCGACCTTTGAACAGCCCGGCTTCTGGCAGGATGTCTCGCTGCTGGTGTTGCAAAACGAGCTCCCGGAAGCGGTGAACCTCTGCGCGGCCCAGGCGGCACGCCAGCGGGGAATTACAGTCTGCGTCAACGCGGCGCCCGCCCGGCCCTTGTCGGCGGCGTTTGAAGACTGCATCGATCTGCTGGTGGTGAACGCTATTGAAGCGCGCGATATGTGCGGGATTAGTGTGCACGATCTGACATCCGCGCGTGCCGCTGCGGATTCGCTGGCGGGACGCTTTGCCAGAGTGGTCGTAACAGCGGGTGAACACGGTGTGGCTTACAGCGAGGCGGGACAAACTCATACGCTGGCTGCACAGAAGGTGACGCTGGTCAGCACGCACGGTGCCGGTGATTGTTTTGTCGGGGTGTTGTGCCAGCGCCTGAGTATTGGCGCCACGCTGGGAGAGGCGGTCAGTGAAGCTAATCGTGCCGCTGCCGCACACGTTTCCCGGCAGCCGCACTGATTAATGGCGTGCCACGTCAGCGACGCGGCACGCTAACACGCTTATGCGCCGACGTTCACCACGGTTTTACCGAAGTTTTTGCCGTTCAGCATATCGATAAACGCCTGTGGCGCGTTTTCTAATCCTTCAATCATGTGCTCGCGGTAGTGGATTTTTTTGCTTTCCACCAGCGGCGTCATCGCCTTCAGGAATTCCGGATAGCGGTCGCCATAATCCTGGAAGATGATAAAGCCCTGCATACGGATACGACGCTTCAGAATACCCGCCATGATCAGTGAGGTTCTGTCCGGGCCTTCTGGCAGTTCACGCTGGCTGTACGTGGAGACCAGACCACAGACCGGCACGCGCGCCGCGGTGTTCAGCAGCGGGAATACCGCATCAAACACTTTGCCACCGACGTTTTCGAAGTAAATATCGATGCCATCCGGGCAGGCGTTTTTCAGCTGCTCTTCAAAGTCGGCACTATGGTGATCCAGACAGGCATCGAAGCCCAGCGTATCGACCGCGTAACGACATTTCTCTTCGCCACCTGCAACACCGACGACGCGACAGCCTTTCTGTTTGCCCAGCTGGCCGACCGTTGCGCCCACCGGGCCGGTTGCGGCGGCAACCACCAGCGTTTCTCCCGCTTTCGGCTGACCGATATCCATCAGACCCATATAGGCGGTAAAGCCTGGCATACCCAGAATGCCCAGCGCCCAGGAGGGGTGCGGCATATCGTTGCCCAGCTTCGCAATCTCTTTGCCATCGGAGACGGCATATTCCTGCCAGCCGCTCTGCGCCAGCACCCAGTCACCCGTTTTGAAATCGCTGTTTTTCGATTCGGCAACCTGACAGACGGTGCCGCCTACCATAGGCTGATCCAGCTCTGCTGGCGCGGCATACGATTTACCGTCATCCATCCGGCCACGCATGTAGGGATCCAGCGAAAGGTAGATGGTCTTCAGCAGCACTTCACCCTCTTTGATTTCCGGCAAGGGCTGCGCCACATGGCGGAAATTCTCTTTGGTCGGCTCACCGTGAGGGCGTGAAGCCAGTAACCAGGCGTGGTTCTGGGTTGCTTGTTCAGTCATATTGTCTTCCTTTTATAGCCGGGCAATGCACAGGGCATTGCCGTATGAATACCGGGAAAGTGTAGATGACTGCAGCGGGAATGCATTTAGCGCTCTGAGCGGTATGGTGATATTCCGGGTAATCGGCAGAGCGTGCTAACCGCAGCGGTACAGCGGTTGCAGGGCGCTGTCCGGCAGGGGATTACCCTGAAGACTGTTCACATCTTCTTGCAAAAACGGTCATGCGTGTCATCCGCAAAGCGGCATGTCACGCATTCAGAACCCGCTAAGGCGGTTTTTTTATGCCTTCAATTTATGGACAGGGGAAGTTGCTGCGCATCCAGCGTCACGGGAAGCACTGAGAATTGTGATAAATATCAGTGAACTTTACAGGGAGAGAACCATGACCATCCAGCATCTTCGCATTGCCCGGCCGGTGACTGACCTGACGCAAAGCAGTCAGTTCTATTGCCACGGGCTGGGCTTGCAAAAAATCGGGGAGTTTACTGACCATCAGGGATTCAGTGGTGTGATGCTGGGCGCTGAAGGGCTGGCCTGGCATCTCGAATTCACGCTCTGTCATACCCATCCCATCCGGCCATCACCAACCAATGACGATCTGCTGGTGCTCTACATTCCGCAACAGCCTGACTGGCTGGCCCGATGTGGCTGTATGGAGGAGGCCGGATTCCAGCGCGTACCTTCATTTAATCCCTATTGGGATCAACGGGGCGTGACATTTATGGACCGGGATGGTTATCGTGTTGTTATCCAGCAAGCCTTATGGCCACCTGCACGCTGACCCTGTGAAGAACCGGAGCTTACCCTGAATATTCTTTGTTTCCATACTGCAGCCAGTAATATCGGGATATTTGATGATGCCGCCCGCGCACTGACGCGTTACAATCCGCCATTAAATCATCTGGTGATGCCTGCGCTGCTGGCCGAAGCGGAACGCAGCGGCGGGATGACGGCGGCGTTACGCCTTCGTATCGCGCAAATGATAACGGCGCTGCTGCCGCAATTCGATGCGGTGCTGATCACCTGCTCGACACTGGGGCCGGTTGCCGATGAGTTCTCAGTGCAGGACCGGGTTATGCGCACCGATGGGATGTTAGCGGAGGCGCTTCAGCGTCAGTCGGGGCCGACGGTGGCACTCTGCGCCGCAGAATCGACCCTGGCGGCGACGCGGGCACTTTTCTGCAAGCCTGGCAGTCAGTCTGAAGTTGTGCTGGTGGAGGGCGCATGGACGGCATTTAAAGCTGGTGATACAACACGCTATTTTGCGCTGATTGCGGCAGCAGCAGAGCAGGCTTATCAGCAGGGAGCCGTTGCCGTAGCCCTGGCGCAAAGTTCGATGACGCCCGTTGCACAGCAGTTTCCCCATACCCTGCGACCGCTGACCGGCCCGCATCTTGCGTTGCAGGCCTGCTACGATCTCAGACGATCGTAACATTATGCCGGCTGAGTGCCTGTCGCAGCGCCTCGTCCGGCTGAGTCTCCACGACCAGCGTACTTGCCAGAGACAGATCGCCAATGGCAAATGCCGAAGCCGAATTGAGCTTTTCGGCTGACGCGAGCACCACGGTTTCCGCTGCGCGTCCTGCCAGCGCACGTTTCACCGTCGCCTCTTCAAAATTCCCGGTGGTCAGGCCCGCCGCCGGATGCACACCGGTCACGCCCATAAAAAAGAGATCGGCATTGATGCGGTTGATCGACTCCAGCATCGCTGCGCCCACCGTCACCACCGAATGCTTATAGAGCTGCCCGCCAATCAGTATGATCTCCACCATTGGATGTTCGGCTAACGCCAGCGCCACGCTGGGACTGTGGGTAACGGCGGTAAAGCTCAATGTTGACGGTAACCGGCGCACCAGTTCGGCGCTGGTGGTGCCGCCATCAATCAGCACAATCTGTCCGGGCTGGATGAGCGAGATCGCCTTCTGCGCGATAACCTGTTTGGATGCGGTCTGCACGCTTTTGCGTGTTTCAAAGGTGCCCAGCGCTGCGGAAACCGGCAGTGCGCCGCCATGCACCCGCTGGAGCAATCCCTCCGCCGCCAGTTCACGCAGGTCACGGCGGATAGAGTCTTCGGACAGGCCAAATCGCTGGCTGAGTTCGCGTGACTGCACCTGTTTTTCCTGGTCGAGCAGGGCGAGTATCGTCTGTTTTCGCTGGCTGGATAGCATGGCTGACCTTTGCATGTTTTTTCTTGAATTTGCACGATTGTGCATGATAGCGTGATGGCTGTCTACTCATCCTGGAGAGCATCATGCAGCAGAATCATCCCCGCGTGCGGATTATCAACGAGCAGTTGCTGTCAGATAGCTGGTATACCCTGAAGAAATATACCTTTTCGCTGCTGCGTCGTGATGGCCACTGGCAGGAGCAGAGCCGGGAAGCCTATGACCGGGGCAACGGCGCAGTGATCCTGCTCTATAACCGTGATAAACGCACGGTGGTACTGACTCGTCAGTTTCGTTTTCCGGTTTTCCTGAACGGGCATGATGGCTTTCTGATCGAAGCGGCCGCCGGTCTGCTGGATAACGCCTCACCGGAAGCGCGTATTGTTGCCGAAGCGGAGGAAGAGACTGGTTTTCGTGTCAGCCGGGTCGAGAAGGTTTTTGAAGCCTTTATGAGTCCCGGTTCGGTGACCGAGAAGCTTTACTTCTTTATTGCTGAGTATGGCGATCAGCAGCGCAGCGGAGAAGGCGGCGGAATCGAGGAAGAGGGCGAGGATATCGAGGTACTGGAGATCGGTTTCGACCAGGCGTTGCAGGCGATTGATCAGGGTGAGATTGTGGATGCCAAAACTATCATGCTGCTGCAGCATCTGCGGCTGAAAGGCATTTTATAAGAGAGCGGGCAGACCACGGTTATCGCGGCCTGCCCGTTAAAGCTTACTGATCCTGCGTCAGGATGCCTTTTACATCGTGTGGTTCGGAACGCAGATACTGCGGCGGCACCTGCACTTTGCCATCCAGCGCGGCAGCGGCGTGCCATGGCCAGCGTGGGTCATAGAGAATACCGCGTGCCAGCGCCACCAGATCCGCTTCGCCCTGCTGCAGAAGATCTTCGGCCTGCTGGGGTTCCGTGATCAGGCCAACGGCAATCACCGGAATAGATACCTGCTCACGAATATCACGGGCGAATGGCACCTGATAATTCGGGCCAACGCTGATTTTCTGTTTTTCCGACAGGCCGCCGCTTGAAACGTGAATATAGGCGCAGTTCAGCGCTTCCAGCTTACGGGAGAAAGCGATCGACTGCTTGATTTCCCAGCCGCCTTCGACCCAGTCAGTCGCGGAAATACGCACGCCGACCGGCACGGCAGCAGGCACGGCTTCACGAACCGCTTTGAACACCTCCAGCGGGAAGCGCATACGGTTTTCCAGCGAACCACCATATTCATCGCTGCGCTGATTCGACAGCGGTGAAAGGAACTGATGCAGCAGATAGCCATGCGCGGCATGCACTTCGATCAGCTCAATACCCAGACGCACTGCGCGTCGCGCGCTCTCGACAAAGGCCTGCTTCACCCGAGCCAGATCATCAATGCTCATGGCCAGCGGTTTAACTTCACCTTCGCTATAGCTCACGGCTGACGGGGCTACGGTTTGCCAGCCACCGGCATCGGGCGCAATCTGCTTGCCGCCTTCCCAGGGAACGGCACACGACGCTTTGCGTCCCGCATGGCCCAGCTGCATCCCAATCGGAATAGAAGAGTAGCGGCGCACATCCTCCAGTACCGTTTTCAGCGCGGCTTCATTGTCATCATTCCACAAACCGAGATCGCCGGGAGAAATACGGCCAATGTCCTCAACGGCAGTGGCTTCAATAATCATCAGGCCGGCGCCGGAAAAGGCCAGCTGGCCAAGATGAATCCGGTGCCAGGCGGTCGCATTGCCTGCTTCAGCGGAGTACTGGCACATCGGCGCAATCACAATGCGGTTATCCAGCGTAAGTTCGCCCAGTGAGACAGTTGAAAAAAGTTGGCTCATGTTATCTCCATGGTGTTTTGACGGACGTGACAGGGAATAACTATAGCGGGGGATTGACCGGGCGGGATGAATGCAACGTGACTTTTTGTGACTGCGGCTGGGCTTAACTGAGTAAAGACAGCGAGATAAAGACCCCGCTGCCATCGCAACAGGGTCTTTTATCAGCACTCAGACCTGGGCCATTCCGCCATCGACAAACAGTTCAGTCGCATTGATAAAGCTGGCGGCATCAGACGCGAGAAACGCCACGGTTCGGGCAACCTCCTGCGGCTCACCCAGGCGGCCAAGCGGTATCTGTGCGGCCAGCGCATCAAACAAGCCCTGACGCTGATCTTCACTCACCAGATCACCCAGCCCAGGCGTACGAACCGGGCCGGGGCTCACGACATTAACCCGGATGCCGCGATCTTTCAGATCCAGCGCCCACGAACGGGCAAAATTACGCACCGCCGCTTTACTGGCGCTGTAGACGCTAAACGCCTCTGTGCCTTGTGTCCCGGCGGTTGAACCGGTCAGAATCACCGACGCGCCATCAATCAGCAGAGGCAGGGCTTTTTGCACGGTAAACAGCACGCCGCGCACGTTGGTGCCAAAGATTCGGTCAAAGTGCTCTTCAGTAATCGCGCCCAGTGGCAGCATGTCGCCACCACCGGCGTTGGCGAACAGGATATCCAGCCGTCCCGCCTGCGCCGCGATGCGGGAGTAAACTTCATCGAGATCGTGCAGTTGTGAGGCGTCAGCGCGGATTCCGCTGACGGATCCGCCGATTTCAGCAACCGCGGCATCCAGCTCTGCCTGACGTCGGCCGGTAATAAAGATCTGCGCGCCCTGTGCCGCCAGTTCCCGTGCGGTGGCCAGGCCGATGCCGCTTGTTCCGCCTGTAACCAGTGCAATTTTTCCTGCGAGTGATGCGTTCATATCTATTTCTCCGGATGGTTTCTTTGACAGATTTATCTCTTCCCGGCCAGCGGGGCTGCTGGACGGGTTGTTACTGTAAGAGAGGAGGATTGACGGATAAATCCGTTAAAATGAAAATGACTATCCATGTGGGTGGATAATAGGGGGATTGGATGGATCAGCTGCTGGCAATAAAAGCCTTTTCACGGGTAGTAGAAAGCGGCAGTTTTACCCGGGCGGCGGACTCGCTGAACATGCCGAAAGCGACGCTGAGCAAGCTGGTTCAGGAGCTGGAAGCGCATCTCTCCGTCCGGCTTCTGCAGCGAACCACCCGGCGCGTGACCGTCACCGCCGAAGGGCAGGAATACTATGAGAAAGCGCTGCGTATCCTGCACAATCTTGAGGATATTGATGCCTGTTTTAATGCGCGGCGCAGTAAACCCCGCGGGCAGTTACGCGTTGATATCGGCGGGTCTACCGCCAGAGATATTCTTATTCCGCTGCTGCCTGATTTCTTTGCCCGCTATCCGGACATTACGCTGGACCTGGGCGTATCCGATCGCCCGGCCAACCTGATTAGCGACAACATTGATTGTGTGATTCGGGGCGGTCCGCTGGTCGATTCCACACTGATTGCCCGTCTGATTGGGCACGCCACGCTGATTACCTGCGCGACGCCCGCCTATCTGAAAGCATCTGGCGTTCCTGCTTATCCGGATGAACTGCGTAACGGGCACCGGCTGGTCAGTTATCTCTCGCCGCAAACCGGCAAACCATTTCCGCTACGGTTTGAACGTGAGGGAGAGAAAATTGAGATCACCAGCGCGCATCGCATTGGCGTAAATGAAAGCAACGCGCATCTGGCCGCGGGACTGGCCGGGCTGGGGATCATTCAGACGTTCAGTTATTCGCTGTCGTCGATTCTGCAGCAGAACGAGATGGTGGAGATCCTGCGCGACTGGCGTCCGGCGGGGTATCCGTTTCATGTGGTCTATCCGCAAAACCGGCATGTGACGCAACGGCTACGGGTATTTATCGACTGGCTGGTGGAGTGCTTTCCGGCACGGGTAGCGGGGGAATCCGGCACCTGAGTGCCGGATTAAAATCAGTTACCGCGATAGGTTGAGTAACCAAACGGGCTCAGCAGTAACGGGATGTGGTAGTGCTCACCGCTGGCTTCCATGTTGAACTCAACCGGAATCTCCGGGAAGAAGGTTTTCTGGTTGTTCTTTTTATAGAAGTCACCGGTTTTAAACACGACGCGGTAGCTGCCTGCACTGGCAGTTTTGTCCTGCGGGAACAGGGCGCTGATGCGACCGTTGTTATCGGTGACGCCTGACGCCAGTTTCACCCAGTTATCCTGCTGCTTTTGATCCAGTTCAACCTCAATACCGGCTGTAGGCTGACCGGTTTGCAGGTTAAGAACGTGTACGCTCAGCGGGTTTTTAGCCGCAGCAGGCTGGGCTGCAATAGCGGATGCGCCAGAGGTCATCAGTAATGTCGCGATCAAAGCATATGAAGTTTTCATCAATGTTTCCTTTATTGATTGTATGAAGTCGGGTGACAGTGCGCAGAGAGTAAAGTGCCTGAGGCCAAAGGGATAATTAACAGCCGGAAATGTGAAATTTCTGAGAAGAGCCGATCTGATTAGTTACATCATACATACGTTTTATAAATCCCTGATTCAACATTGGTGCCGTTTGCGTTCATCAGGTAAAAGTGCCGCCCGGTTAAATCTTCTGTGGATTGCCGGAAACCTTCTTTCCGGGCAACGGAAGCCGGTTTACGAATCTGGCAGCAAAAGGGCGTTGGCCGGTATGAAGTATTACCACGCGGAGACTGTGATGGCGCTATGGAACATGCAGGCAGCAATCGATAAAGCTCTGGCTCAGAGCCCGTAACTCAATCTGCGTTCTTAACAAAATGCAGGAAGGGCGATGATAAGCCTTCCCGCATCTTTTCATTTTTTGTTTTCTGCTGCCTGAGCAAGCCTGCGAATTTTCGGCGTCATTGACAGACCATAGCCAATGCATCCCAGCGCAAGAATGGAGTGAAAAATAAAGGCATTCGATCCGGGCTGCGAAAAGAGGCTCAGTAATGCCTGCATGCCAACAGCGATGCCACCAATGATAAGCCAGCGTCGCATTCTGATCGTATTGCGCAGCATCTTATCTCTGTTTTCTGGCTGCGATTTATCCTGTGCCATGATTATCCCTTTATTGATGTGGAAAAGTACGGTGCGTACTTTAATTGCTAACAATACCGCTGACAATGCCACTCAAATCATTAACCCGCGTAAGGGGAGATGCGTTGTGTTACCTGGCTGAATGTCGAGGGTGGACGTGGCACAATGCGGTGACGATCTGAATGGTGGTCAGCATTGAGACCAGTAAGGGAAGTTCATAACAACATGGCAGGGAACAGCATAACGAGGCTAAACGGGCTACTCAGATATGCTATTTAACATAATATACATTATGCGCTCTTTAGTGCGTACTTCATTATGATGCCCGAACATCGCTGAATGCCTGGATCTCTGCCCTTAACGCCTCCTGTCGGTCAGCTTACCATACCTTTCGGACTGCACGATTTTCACAGGCTGCATTATTGCCTTCTGCTTTTTATTGCCACGAACCACTTCCACGCTGAGCACGCTGTTCTCATCGCTTTGCACTGCAGCACCATTTTGCCTGAGCTGCCTGAAAAGAAATCTCTGCTGTTCTGTTTGCCATCATCGTTTCTCAACGGTGTCTGACTGGCTTAAGCTCTGCGTTTTATATTCTCCCGCACGCCTTTGCCGATTTCCGATTACGTCATACCAGAGGTTCTGTTGCTAACACCGCACTGGCCATCTCATCAGTATTCTTCCACCTGACTCAATCAGACCCGACCCTCTGCACAACCAAAATGACAACGCTACGTGAATTCTGAGAGACCCGCGTGGCCCATGGACCGCAAAATTTACCACAGCGCGTCATTTTTTTTACCGTTTCACTGCCCATTTACCCGCCCATTCTAATCGCCACATGACATCAGATTTCAGGCACGTTAAAGTTGCTGGCTGCGACTGATTCCATGATGAGAGAAAATGAAACGCTTATTTGTCTATGGCACGCTCTGTCCGGGCCGCGAGAATGCCCATATCCTGGAAAGCATTGGCGGAGAATGGCTGGCGGGTTCGGTGAACGGCACCTTCTATGAGCGTGGCTGGGGTGCGGCGGCCGATTTTCCAGGCATCGTTCTGGATGAACACGGCCCCGAAGTGCCGGGTTATCTGTTTGTCTCCAGTCAACTGGATGCCCACTGGCCCATGCTGGATGCGTTTGAAGATGGCTATGATCGCGTTCAGGTTCGCGTTTCTACGGAAGATAATCAGCAATACACTGCCTGGATTTATCAGCTCCAGCCACCGCTAAACAGCTGAATCTTCCCAGCCGGTAATGAGATTCGCGTACCCTGCTCTTATTGCGGGCTTCAGCCGCGGCGGGATGCAGTCCGGCGAATACTCAAATTTGTCTCTGGCTGACAGGAAATAGTATGCAACACACTGATTTTAAATCGGCATACTGTCCGCTTCAGCCAGCATCCATCTCCCCAGCCTTTCCCTTCAGCCCGGCTTGTTTTACTGCCAGACAAGACAAACAGGCACTGTGCCTGCCCTTTATTTTAAAGATGATCATTTGTATGATGTAACTAAAAATGAATTCTCTTTCATACACCTCAATCCCTTATCAAAACCCCACCAGCCAGCCCCGTTCCCGTTACTCCGGCCAGCGCTGATGCGGAAACAGTGACACCCGAATATTGAACAGATGGATTAATGGCGCGACCGCCGCACTCTCCTGTCGCGCGATCGGCTCCAGCCGCAGCAGCAACAAATCCAGCTCTTCCAGCAGATCCTGATGTGGCGCTAACTGCAGCGACTTCATCTTGCGCTTCAGATAGAGCGCCAGCTCATGAAACATCTGCCCGCTATCAATCCGATGACTCTCCAGCACGTCGCGATGCCGAGCATAGAAGTCGTAACAGTTGGCACCCAGCCAGGTCTCCGAAATCAGATACCCTCCCACCACGATATCCGGCACCGGATCGAGCCGTTTACGCGGCAGAATGATGTTCACCCTGTCGAGCATCCGGGCAATAAATTGCTGCCGTGACAGCAGCGTGGCGGAGTTGCGTTCCACCATTTTGATAAACCCTAACAGATCGCGCAGCCCCCGCTGCACCGCTCTTCTGGCAATCCATGAGGGTCGCTTGTTGCGGATCAGCGCAGTCAGCACCACCGCGAACATGATCCCCACCATCGAGGAGATGGCCGCGTTCAGCGTGACGATCAGGTTCGGCACAAAATGATGGCTCAGCCCGATAAAGCCGGGGATCTGAATGGCGACACTCAGCCCAATCAGATTGGTCGCGGGATTGGCGATCACCAGACTCAGCAGCATCAGGCCGGGCAGCAGACAGATCATCAGCGCCTGCAAGGTATTGGCCTGCGGGATCAGAAAAGCGATGTAGAACAGGCTGACCACCAGCGCAATTACCACCCCTTTCACAAACAGCTTCATCGGCGTCACCGGGGAATCGACTCCGGCAAAGAAGGAACTGATGATTGCCGCCATCAAAGGCGCATTGGCACCGTCAGCCCAGCCGCTGCCAATCCAGAACAGGCTGGAGAGAAAGGTCGCCAGAAACGCCGTCAGCGCGGACAGTCTCAGCAGACCTTTGTCGATATGCCGGTGTTCCCGAATATTGCGGATCGCCGCCCCATCGCCGTGGCTGTACAGATCCCCGGCGCGCGCGCTGACATTCTCATAGGCATCGGCAATACGCACAAAGTTTGCCATCCGTTCCAGCAGCCCAATCAGCAGCAGACTCTCCTCGGTTGCCAGCTGCCCTGCCCGCCATTCCTCTTCCAGCGTCGCCTGACTGGCAGCGATCGCCTCTCGCAGCCCGGCAATATCGTTAACGCGATCGTGATGCAGCCACAACAGAAATTCCTGAAACACGTCGGTGACGGACGGCGGAAAACGAATGTTCAGCTCGGCCAGAACGCCCAGCCGTGACTCAATCGCGGTCAGAGTCGGCAGCAGATAAGTCAGATGCTGATACTGCACGCTGACCAGACGAATAACATTACGCGCCGCCTCGCCCTCGTAGACGCAATGCGTCAGCAGCGTTTCAACATTCAGCGGATATCCCGCCATCTGAATCAGGATATCTTCCCGCTCCAGCGATTTGTTCTTCGCCATCCCGCTGATCAGTTCATCACAAAGTTTGCGCGCGTTCTGAAACCAGAGATTGACGCTCTGTCCCAGCAGATGATGCATCGACACCGGAAACACCAGTCGGTGAATCAACGTGCTGCAGAGGATCCCCAGCGTGATCTCCTCAATTCGTGAAATCACGGTGTTGATAATCGCCGATGGCGTATCCACGTCGGGAAAGCCCATGATCGCCGCGCTGTAGCCGGCCAGCATAAAGATATAGCTCTTCGGCGTGCGGTCATGGAGAGAAAGATAAAGGCAGACCGTGACCCACAGCGACACACAGAGGCTGAACAGGACCGGCGACTGCACAGTTTCGGGATAGATAAGCAGAATAAAGATGCCGCCCAGCAGCGTGCCCAACAGACGAAACAGCGATTTCGAGACGGTGGATGCCGCATAGAGTTGCGACGTGACAAATACGGTAGTCAGCGCCCAGGCGGGTTTTTCGAAGTTAAGAATGAGCGCCACAGAGAGTGCGATAAACGCGGCAAGAGAGGTTTTGCAGGCAAACAAAACCGCGTTTTTGGTAAACCATTTCATCGAATGAGAGCAACCAGGAACTTTCTGAGGCGCGTATCCTGACAGATGCGCCTGCGTTTTACTCTCAGTTAAATTTTACAAATTATTACCGGCCGCATCAGGCCGGTTAATCCGCTACTGACGTACTAGCGCACGGCGCTTATCCAGTAAAAAAGGGCGCAGATACCCGACCGTGTTCGAGAGCAAAATCACATCTTCCGGCAACCGGATTTTCAGCACCCCGGTCAGATACGCTTTGCGCTGCGTCATGCGCTGCCAGACTTCCGGATACGCGTGTGCCAGTTCATCACGCAGTGCCGCATCGGCCAGCCCGACCGTATCCTCGATACTGCAGCCGCCATAACCCGGCACCGACGGGATGATATCGATCTGCAGTAGCATACCGCTCTTCAGTGTGACGGCTGAACCGGGACAGATGGGCGAGCTCAGCCACTCTTCGTCCGCGACAAGATGGCCCGGATTAAGATGCCAGCCATAGTGCGCTTTGGGCAGCACCGTTTCGATCAGCGCATAGAGTTCACCACCGGTGATACCGATACGTAAATGCTCCAGCCAGCTGACGACCGCATGATAATAGGGGATCGCCAGACGGGTTAACCAGTCGGAAACGTGACACTGTAACCCATCGACATCACTGACGACATAGGCGGCACGGCTGGTCAGCCCGCCTTTGTAGCCGGTGGTGAGCGAGAGTCTGTCGCCCTCTGTAATCCGTTTATCTGAGGGATAAAGCCGGGCATGGGCGAAACGTTCGCCGGTCGCGGCAATCGTCACCACCGTGTTCGGCTGCCCTTCTGCATTCAGCTGAGCGCCCAACGCCTTCTCCGTAACGCCCGGCTGCACGCTATCCAGCGCAGCCAGCATTGCCGTTGACGCCAGATTCGCGCCTGCCTCATAAAATGCCACTTCATCGGCACCGTTAACGCAGCGCGCCCCGTTGTCAGGCGAGATAAACAATCCGGTCGCGTTAACCAGCTGCGCTTCACCTCCCGCCGCCTGAGCGGCTGCGGCACAGATGAAATGCGGCAGATCGAACATTCTGCTGGTAAGCAGCTTCCAGCCCACCAGTCCGGTACGTTCCCCCGCCACAATCCCGGCCTTGGTTAACAGCTGATCCAGCGGCTGCTCCCCGTGCATGGGCTGATTGGGCAGCGAAAAGAGCGGCGCATGCAGACAGCGTCCGGGATTGCGGGCAAAAGGCACCAGCTTAAGGTTCTCATTACCCATGATATACGTCAGCTCGCCCTGCTGATTCACCACCAGCAGCGCCTCTTCGAAGCGCGGAATAAATCCCGCCAGATATTCAAAATTGCTGCCGTGCTCTTTGTCGGCATAGATAATCAGCTGCGCAATCTGCTGTTGCTGCATCCGCTGGATAATGGCAGCCAGACGGCAATGCAGCGTTTCATCAGACATTACCGGGCTGGCAGCGCCGGGAAAGACAGGCGGTGACGGGATGACTTCCAGGGCATAGCGATTGGCATCCATAACGCACTCCAGTGGTCAGATTGATGGTGTGATATTTTTCGTTCCCAGGATAAACCTAATGTTTCTCCTGTAGGGTGCCACCATCACACAACTTACTCGTTGCGTGTTATCAAAAGATGGACATTCCCCTGTAACGATTTTGCCTGCCTTGTGCAGGCTTTTTTATGGGTGATTTTCGGGAGGATCGCGACGGAACAGGACAGTGAGGCAGCAATCTCCAGGATGAATACCTGACAGAATCGCGGTGAGCAGAGATAAGAGAGCCCGCACTGAGCGGGCTCCGGATGTTATTTGACAGGCACGCCTGCATTTTCCAGCGCTTCGGCCTTTTCGGGATAGTGCTCCGCCGTGCCGGCATTCATAATCACCGCGCCACAGCGAATGCAGTGATCGCCCTTCACATCCGGCACCACGTCATCCGGATTACCCGTATTCAGACTGACATCACGCGTGGCGTACACAAACGCCTCTCCTTCACATCCTGGACACTTCATACCCTTACTCTCCTGTTAATCCTGTCAGATAAGCATAGCTGACCGGCTCTTAGCGATACATGGGAGCAGAGGCTTTTCAGGATAGTGCCAGCCATCACTCTGTGTGCCGCAACCGCTCCAGCATAATCAGTGAATGGCTGAAAATAGCGTCGGCGATGTGCTGCGGAAAATCGGCTGGTAAAGCATCGCGCACCGAGACTACCGCCTGGGGAAACGCGTTAATAAAGAAGTCGAAGATCTGCTGCAGGCTGTCAAGATCAAAACTCACCTGTTTTGCTGTAGCGATAAAATGGCGCGGGAAGATTTTGTCGATTTCTGTCTTCTTCCCCTTAGTGGCACGCAGCCCCATCGCCAGTTTCAGCGCACGCTTATTCAGGCCGGTCCCGCCCAGCACCGGGTATGCGGAGATCACATCATAAAAGGGTGTCAGTCGATAACTGCCGCCGCGCTCAATAAACAGTGAGAAGTTCTTGGCGTGGCCGTCGGTGGCGCCAATCAGCCACTGAAACACCTGAAACATCATAAAGCGATAGCGATCTTCAATGGCATTACTCGATCCCATCAGTATCTGCATGATCTCCGCAATGCCCGGCCCGCCGTCCGACTCATATTTGGTGGACGAAGGCAGTCCCAGCGCCTGACAGAAATCCTCCTGTGGCAGGCGAATCAGCCGGGTTTTGTCACGTGACCAGCGCCGGTCAAAGCGCTCAACGGCCAGGGCGCGCATCTTCCCGGCCCGGATAATGGTCGCCTGCGGCACGTCGATACCCAGTGCGCGGGCCAGCGCCAGGCAGAGATACTCATTCTCTACGCTTTCACGCATATCCAGCGTCGCGGCCGGTTGTTTAATCTCACCGATCGGCAGCTTAATAATGTGCGAGGTGGGCGTGGCACCGGCAGGAATGCTCCAGCCCTCTTCCGTCAGCAGCAGCGCGGTTTTCTCCTGCGCCCCCGCGACTGAGATGCGGAAATCGGTCTCTTCACGCAGCATCCCCAGCGGAATATCGGACTGATAGGCCGACAGCACGCTTTCGAGCCGGGCTTCATCCAGCACCTCAAAACGGGCCTGCAGGGCGGGCAGCGGCATATCGGGCGGCAGCAGCATGGTTGCCCCGACGCTGTCACGTCCCACTTCCTGCAACAGATCAAACGGCTGACGGGATTTTATCTGGTAGCGTGCCACGATTCTGTCGCGAATCAGGGGGCTGTCCGGCAGCAGGTTGTCGAAGAAGTTAATCACGGCATGTGAGGTGATCGCCTTAACCTGCAACGGCATCGAGAGTGACAGCGGCCTGGAAAGCGGATTACTCAGCCAGCCGGTATCATACTGAAACTCATGAGCGCCGTTTCGCTGCCGCGTCAGCACGCCCACCCGTTCGCCGTTCATCCACGCAACAAGCCTTTGCATTACCACTCATCCTCATCATGCACGGGAGGTGCTGTGACCTCCTCTTTCTCCTGAACGTCCAGACTCACTTCCAGCGCCTGTAACAGCTTAAACAGGGTGGCCAGCGAAGTGCTGTCAGGCGCATTTTCAAAGTGAGAGATGGTGGCCTGTTTCAGGCCCACCTTTTTCGCCAGCTCACTCTGGGTCCAGTCATTGCGCTGGCGGATAAGCTTCAGCCGGTTCGCCAGCTGTAGCGGGCTATATATCATGGGGTGACTCCTCTGATCACAGGCTGTAAGCATAGCGCAGGCGCATTATCCCCGATAGGGTATAAATCACACTTTATCCTCTGAAGGGTATAATAATTACTTTATACCCTTCCGGGGATAAATGCGCAATTATCCTTTGCAGGGGATAAAAAAGAGATACGGATATGAGAGGAACAGGATGAGCACATTTACCCTTACCCATCAGGAAGACGACAACGACCGGGGAGAATTGCTGGCAGGATTAGGGGCTTACAACCGACAGTTCATCAGTCGGAAGAACGGGGACCCAATGTCGGTTTCTCACCGGGATACAGGAGGCGGCTAAGATGGGATGTCTCTTTGTGCAGGTGGATACCTTCAGCTTTCAGGCATAGCCGTTTTATCACAAGCAGGGGTATCAGCAGCAGATGTCCCTGCCCGATTTTCCGCAGACCGGGATGCAGCGTCACGACCTGAAGAAAACGCTCAGGGTAATTGAACGACGCTGACCACAACTAATGCAGCCAGCGTGACAGGGTCACAAACCCGCGATGCGCCGCAGGTCCGCCTCGGCGCCAGGCGCGACAGCAAGAACCTGCGCCCCTTTGGTGATGCGGTCGCCTTCAGTATTGAACGGGTGATACCAGCCGCCCGCCTCTTTCACCAGGCAGTAACCCGCCAGGCAATCCCAGGCGTGCATATAAGGTTCGTAGTACCCCACGACCCGACCGGCGGCGACCCACGCCAGCATCAGCGCGCCCGAGCCAATGCGGATAAAGTTACCGCCCGCCGACAGCAGTGCTGCCACAATCTCGCCCACCTGCTGCGGACTGACATAGCTGTTGGCCCCAAAGCCGGTGACGTGGTTTTGCAGCGTGCGTGTGGGATCGACCTGCAGACGACGACCGTTCAGCGTCGCGCCCTGCCCCAGTGCTGCCACGTAGCACTCCTCATAGGTGGGGGCGAAAATCACCCCGATGACCGGTACATCGCCGCGCAGTACCGCGACGGAAACACACCAGCTCGGCATCCCATTGAGAAACGGGCTGGTGCCATCGATCGGATCCACCACCCAGGTATAGTCAGAGGTTCCCGCCTGCAGACCCGACTCCTCACCGAGAAAGCCATCATCGGGAAACGCATCCCGGATACGGCTGGCGATCAGCTGCTCCACTTCACGGTCGGCAATCGACACCACATCCTGCAAATCGTATTTGGTCTCCACCACCAGCGTGTCGCGGCGGTTAAAGTACGATAACGCGGTCGCGCCACCTTCGCGGGCCACAGCTTCCGCTAAAGCCAGTCGCGCCATTATTTCCTGCGATTCCATGCGAACTCCTCGAATTAATCAGATTAACGGGCAATCAGGGCAAGGCCCTGCGGCTTAAAGTTAACGCCGACCGTGGTGGCGAGCGGCAGACGCTGTTCCATCTGCGGATCGATAATGAACAGCGCGCCCAGTTCGGTAGCGACTTCATATTCGATATGATCACCCAGCCAGGTACTGTGAATCACTTCACCCTGCAACGCGCCCTGGCCGTCGCCGGACAGGGTAATAAACTGCGGCCGTACCGCCAGCTGGGCATTGCCGGTTTTTGCGCCCGCACCCCGCACCCGGAAGCGCTGATTACCCAGACGGACCAGCGCGTCATCCGCATCCGCCTGTTCCACTTCACAGGGCAGAATGTTCGCCTCTCCCATAAAGTCGGCGATGAAGACCGAGTTGGGCGAGTGGTAAAGCGTCTCCGGCGCGCCCTGCTGAGCAATATCCCCCTCTTTCATGACAATAATCTTATCGGAGACCGCCAGCGCTTCCTCCTGGTCATGGGTCACGTAGACGGCGGTAAAGCCGAGCCGCTGCTGCAGATCGCGAATATCGGTGCGCACCCGACGGCGCAGACGCTCATCGAGGTTCGACAGTGGCTCATCGAGCAGCAGCACCTGCGGCTCCAGCACCAGCGCGCGTGCCACCGCAATACGCTGCTGCTGTCCGCCGGAAAGTTCGGATGGCAGCCGCTGACCCTGATTCTCCAGCCCCACCAGCTTCAGCCCCTCGCGCGCCCTGTCCTGCGCCTCGCGTTTGTTCATGCCTGAGGAGAGCAGCCCGTAAAGAATGTTGTCGAGGGCGTTCATATGGGGAAACAGCGCATAGGACTGAAACACCATCGCCACGTCACGTTCGTTGGCCGGCAGATGAGTCACATCTTTGCCGCCAATCAGAATCCGTCCTGAGGTGGGATGCTCCAGCCCGGCCAGCAGCCGCAGCGTGGTGGTCTTGCCGCAGCCGGACGGACCGAGCAGCGTCACCAGCGTACCCGGCTCCACGGTGAGCGACAGATCCGGCACCGCAGTAAAACCAGCAAAACGCTTCGCGACATGTTCAAACACCACCGATCCGGCGTTAATGGTCGTCATACGGCTCTCTCCTGTGTCAGAGTGGATGCAGAGGGTGCGGCAACGATCACCGCCGGTTGGGTTGCGCGGCGCAGGCGGCGTTCGCCCACCAGCAGCTGGAACAGGCCAATGATCAGCAGCATCACCACGATCAGGACCGAGGAGTAGGCAATCGCGACGCCATACTCACCGTTCTCCACCAGCCCGACAATGTAAGAGGTCGCCATGTTGTACTGGGCGCTGACCAGGAAAATCACCGCGCTGATCGAGGTAATGGCCCGCACAAAGGCGTAGACCAGCGCGGCGCTGATCGCCGGTTTCAGCAGCGGCAGCACCACTTTGCGCAGGGTGCGGAAACTGTTGGCACCCAGCGTAAGCGAGGCTTCATCCAGGCTTTTATCCAGCTGGCTCATCGCTGCAATCCCGCCACGCACGCCAACCGGCATATTACGGAACACAAAGCAGGCGATCAGGATCATCGCGGTGCCGGTAATCTCCAGCGGCGGCAGGTTATAGGCCATCACATAACTCACGCCGATGACCGTGCCGGGAATGGCGAAGCTCAGCATCAGCATGAATTCAAAGGTCTGACGGCCGGCAAACTTCTGCCGCACAATCAGCCAGGCGGTCAGCAGCCCCACAATGGCGGTGAGCGGCGCGGCGATCAGGGCAATCTCCAGCGTGGTCCAGAAGGAGTTCCAGGCGACGCCGCTCCAGACCAGTTGCCCCTGGTTCACGCTGATGCTGAAGGCGCGGATATAATGATCCAGCGTCAGGTTGTTATTCAGCCCCCACGACTGCACAAAGCCGCCAATCATGATCATGCCGTAGATCACCAGCGTGAAGAGCCCCCACGGGATCACCATGCCATAGACGCTGTAGCGCACCGGACGCGGCAGCATCACATGACGGCCGCCGTCGCCTTTGCCGGTCACGGTGGCGAAGCTTTTGCCGGAGAGCCAGACGCGCTGCACCAGAAACGCGGTCAGGGTAAAGCCCAGCAGGATCATCGCCAGCACGGCCGCGCGACTTGGGTCGTTCTGTGCGCCGACCACGGAGAAGAAGATTTCTGTTGAGAGCACGCCGTGACTGCCGCCCAGCACCATCGGGTTACCGAAATCAGCCATGCTTTCGATAAAGCTGATCAAGAAGGCGTTGGCCAGCCCTGGCGCCATCAGCGGCAGCGAGATGCGGGAGAACGTGCGCCAGCGGCTGGCACGCAGGGTCTGTGATGCCTCTTCCAGTGACGGGCTGACGCCCTCGACCACACCAATCAGCACCAGGAACGCGATTGGGGTAAATGACAGCACCTGCGCAATCCAGATGCCAGTCATGCCATAGAGCCAGCGGCCCGGCTCGATGCCGAACAGCGTCGCCAGGGATTCCGTCACCACGCCGGAGCGGCCAAACAGCAGGATCAGCGCCAGCCCGATAACAAATGGCGGCGTGATAATCGGCAGAATGGTCAGCATCCGCAGCGCTTTCTTGCACGGCAGCGAGGTGCGCGTGGCCGCCAGCGCAAATGCCAGCCCCAGCAGCGTAGAACCACTCGCGGTCATCAGCGCCAGTCCCAGCGTGCGCCAGGCGGTACCGCAGGTGCCACCGGTGAAACAGGAGAGACTCCAGATGGCCGGGTCCTGCATATTGGCAATCAGTCCGTCCGGTTTGAAGCTGCCATCAATATCCTGCACCGAGGCGACAAACAGGCTCAGCACCGGATAGAGCACAAAGGTCGTCACCAGCGCCACCAGCAGCACAATCGACGCTACTACAAAGGCATCACCTTTCAGCACGCCACGCTCCGCCAGCGCAAAGGCGAAGATCAGCAAAAATACGGTCAGCAACAGCAGTGCGCCCGCACCCATCGCCGGTTGCCCCTGCGCCAGCGGGCCAAAGAGAGTCTCCAGCCACAGCCAGCTCCAGCCGCTGAACCCGATGGCATGCCCTTCCAGTACCAGAAACAGGATGCCCGCAACGCTGAACAGCAGCAGCAGCGTGCTGCGCGTGCGGCCGGGCGGCAGAAAGACGCTGGCCGCAGAGAGCAGCCACAGCGCCACGGCGATGCCCAGCCAGCGGTGTAACGCGAGCTGCCCCAGCGCCGGTGCGTTGTTCTCATCACGCCAGAAACTGAACAGCCAGTCCCCACTGAAGAAGCCCTGCTCCAGGCTATACCAGGGCAGCAGCGTCAGCGCGACGGCTCCCGCCAGCAGCGCGCCGGTTAAGCGACGATTGTGCGCATTCATAAATCACCTCGATCAGGAAGCGGACATCAGGCTTACGCCACCGCGGTCTGGCACAAACCCGGCGCAGAAGGCCGGGCTGATACCCCCGTTATTGTGCGCTGGCACCAATCTCTTTATCCCAGCGGCCCAGCAGCGCTTTGCGTTTTGCCGAGTCGCCATAGGTTTTGAAGTCGTAGTCGATCAGCTTGATGTTTTCGAAGCGCGGCGCGTATTCAGAGATCTCCGCTTTGCGGTTTGAGGGCAGCTGGAACGATTTCGCGTCTTTCATGTGCGACTGCGCCTCAGCGCTGAGCGCCCAGTCATACCAGGCTTTGGCGTTTGCCAGATTGCGTGTCCCTTTGATGATCGACATCGAACCAATCTCATAGCCGGTACCTTCGCAGGGCGCGACGGGCTTAATCGGGAAGCCATCCACTTCCATCGCCACGGCATCGTGCATAAAGACAATCCCGATGGTGGTTTCACCGCGCGCGGCGGCTTTGACCGGTGCCGAGCCGGACTTGGTGTATTGCGAGATGTTGGCGTTGAGCTTCTTCAGGTAATCGAAGGCTTTGTCTTCACCCATGATCTGCACCAGCGTCGCCAGGGTGTTATAGGCCGTGCCGGAAGAATTGGGATTGGCGATCTGAATCTCGCCTTTAAAGCCGGGGTCGAGTAAATCAGCCCAGCAGGCCGGGACTTTCAGCTTTTTCTCTGCCAGCAGTTTAGTGTTGAAGCCCCAGCCCAGCGCACCGGCATAGACGCCCACGGTGCGATAGCCGGAAATCTCCGCCACTTTTTGTGACCAGGGCTGCTGCTGGTCGAGCAAGGGGGACTTATAAGCCTGAGTTAAGCCCTCTTCGGCGGCCTGCATGTGCGGATCCCCGGTCCCCGCCCACCAGATATCGGTACGGGGATTACGTGCTTCACTGCGGATACGGGCATAGGCTTCACCGGCAGAGAGCCGCACCATACTGAGTTTGATATCAGGATGACTCTGGCTGAACAGCGTGGTCATCTGTTCGCACACCACCACATCCGCAGAGCAGATCATATTCAGGTTACCGGCCGCCGAGGCAGCAAACGGCATCATAGGGCAGACAATGACAGCAGCGAGCAGAGAGGAATAACGCATGATGTTCTCCTGGGGCTGGATGACGCAGGTGCGCCAGCTTTTGCACATGTGTGCAAACGTATGCGCAAAGTAGTACGGCGACCCGGCAACGCTGTCAATTCGGTTGTGACGCAATTGTCAGGCGCTGTCACAAATTTGAAACACTTTGCGTGCAGCGATGCTTTGCACAGCCTTGCAATTTCAGGCAGACTCAGTGCAGACAACGGTCGGACGGGGAAATAAGATGCAGCAGCTTAAAGCGGTGGTGAGTGCGCAGGATGTCGCTGACCGGGCGGGCGTCTCCCGTTCAGCGGTCTCCCGCACCTTTACACCAGGGGCCAGCGTGTCGGAGGCCACCCGTCAGCGGGTGATGAAAGCGGCAGAAGAGCTGGGCTATCACGTCAATCATCTGGCGCGCGGCCTGGTCCGCAACCGCAGCGGAATCGTCTGCTTAATTGCCTCCGAGGTGGACACGCCCTACCGTGCCAGCCTGGTGCGCTGGATGACCCAGTACCTGCAGGAAGCGGGAAAAGTGGCGATGCTGATCAACACCGACCGTTCGGATGCGCGGGTTTCCGCTGCGCTGCAGCAGGCGATTAATTTCCGCGCCGACGCCTCGATTATTCTCTCCGGTATGCCGGACAGCGGCATTACCCGACTCTGCTACAAGCACGGTCAGCATCTGGTGCTGATTAACCGCGACGAGTCCCTGCCCGGCACGCTCAATATTAATCTCGACTCCCGCCCCGCCGCCGAAATGGCGGTTAACGCTTTTGTCCGGGCGGGCTGCAGTCGCATCGCTTTTGTGAATTCACTGGCGGGCACGCCGAGCCTGCTGAAGCGTGAAGCGGATTTTCTGGCAGCGGCGCAGAAAGCAGGCGTCACGGTGCAGGTGGAGCGGTTCGGCTCGACCTCCTATGAAAGCGGACAGATTCTGGCCCAGCGACTGCTGACCCGTAAAGTCCGTCCCGATGCGGTTTACTGCGCCACCGACCTGCTCGCCTGTGGATTTATGGATGAGGCGCGTCACCGCTTTGCGCTGCGCATCCCGGACGATCTCTGCATCATGGGACACGACAACATTCCGCAGTCGGGCTGGGCCTCATACAACCTCACGACCTTTGCCCAGCCGGTGGAGCTGTTCGCCCGCGATGCGATTGCCTGGCTGGTGGAGACGGAAGCGAAACCGGACACACTGATGCCAAAAAATGAACAGCAGCAGGAGCGCAGAATATATCCGGTGGATGTGGTCTGGCGGGGTTCGGTTCGCGGCGGCTAACCGCCCTTTTTTTATTTCTGCCGATGCGCTTAATAGCGCTTAAATAATGTTCACGCCGTTTCACGCTTCGCTTTAAATATCCCCTTCCCGCGCTGAAAAATAATCGGACGCTGCGGCACATAATTCCGATTTCATGACTACGCTTTATCTGCATTATTAAGTTTCTCTGGTTTTACCTGCTCAATGAATCAGCAGTCAGATGTGACAAATATCACATTTGTGCCAGGCTTAATGTCTCAGATAACTCTGTTCAAGGAGCATACAATGGCTACACCTACTAACAAGACGCTCGATCTGGATCAATTTCCTAAGCCTCCCTTTGAGGATCAGCCACAACAGGCGCCAGGCCTTGCCAGCAAGATGATCCCGGTTCCCGACCACGGTGAAACCAGCTATCGCGGTACGGGCCGACTGACCGGTCGCAAGGCGCTCATCACCGGTGGTGACTCCGGTATTGGCCGCGCAGTCGCTATCGCTTATGCCCGTGAAGGCGCAGACGTGGTCATTAACTATCTGCCGGAAGAACAGCCCGACGCCGATGAAGTGATTAAATTAATCGAAGCGGAAGGCCGTAAAGTTTTCGCTATTCCTGGCGACATCCGTTCTGAAGAATTCTGTCAGCAGCTGGTTAAAGACGCCGCCGATAAATTAGGCGGTCTGGATATTCTGGTTAATAACGCCGGTCGCCAGCAATTTAATGAGTCCATTCGTACGCTGAGTACGGAAGATTTTGACGCGACATTTAAAACTAACGTTTACGCTATGTTCTGGATCACCAAAGCGGCGCTGGAATATCTGCCACGCGGTGCGTCGATTATTAATACCTCGTCGGTACAGGCGTTTAAACCCAGCGATATTCTGCTGGACTATGCGCAGACGAAAGCGGCCATTGTCGCCTTCACCAAATCCCTGGCGAAGCAGCTGGGTGGCGACGGTATCCGGGTCAACGCCGTGGCGCCAGGTCCATACTGGACCGTGCTGCAGTCCAGCGGCGGACAGCCGATGGAGAAAGTGAAGCAGTTTGGTGCTGATACCCCGATGGGCCGTCCGGGCCAGCCGGTGGAGATCGCCCCACTCTACGTCACCCTGGCCTCAACCGAGAGCAGCTACTCCTCCGGTCAGGTCTGGTGCTCTGATGGCGGCACCGGCACGCTGTAATCCCACTCTGATGGCCGCATAACGCGGCCATTTTTTTGTCCCGGTTTTGCCCGTTAACACCTTGCGACAGTGAAAAAGTGACATAAGGAAGCCGATCATGGAAAACCCGATCTTTCATTCGCCGGTCAGAGAAGAGGGCTTTGCGGGTCTGGGTGATTATGCCGCCATTGGTGAAGGCCGTTCGGTTGCGCTGATTGCGCCGGATGGTTCTATTGACTGGTGGTGCGCGCCCAATCTCGATGCGAAACCGCTGTTTGATCGCCTGCTTGATGCCGGACTCGGTGGCTACTTTCAGATCGCCCCGACCGCGCCCTATCAGGTCTCGCGCCGCTACCGTGACAACAGCAACGTGCTGGAGACCCGTTTCGACACCGAAAGCGGTACCGTGCTGCTGACCGAATCGATTAACAGCACGCTGGCGGGCCGTCTGCCGTGGTGCGAACTGGCGCGCCGCATTGAGGGCGTCAGCGGTGAAGTGGAATTAGCGATCACCCTGCGCTTTGGCACCGCGGCCGAAACCCGTTCGCCATGGGTGGCCGACAATGAGAAAGGCAAGGTGTTTCACATCGCGGAGATCATGGCGATGTTCCGCACCAGCGACGATATTCAGATTACCCAGCTGGATGACGAGCAGGTCTGCGCCACGCTGCGCACCACTGCCGGTTCCCGCTCGCTCTGCGCGCTGCTGGTGACCGAGAAAGAGCCGCTGGCGGTGCCGCCGCTGGAAGCTATCGATCAGCGGATTGAAACCAGCCACACCGGCTGGACCAGCTGGGTGGAGAGCCTGAGTTATGCGGGCAGCTACCCGGCGCTGGTAAAACGCTCTGCCCTGTCGCTGAAGTTTCTCTGGTACTCCCCGACCGGCGCGCTGGCGGCGGCTGCGACAACCTCCTTACCGGAGGGAATTGGCGGCGAGAAAAATTATGATTACCGCTACGCCTGGGTGCGCGACGCCTGCCTGATTATCAAAGCCTTTGTTTATATCGGGGCGCTGGAAGATTGTAAGGCGGCGTTTTCGTGGCTGTCACAGACCATTATGCGTCACGGCGTCAGGCTGCGCGCCTGCTATGCCCTGAACGGTGATGAGGTGCCCGCCGAGCGTTATCCGTCGCTGAGCGGCTATCAGAACTCGCAGCCGGTGCGGGTCGGCAACAATGCCCGCGACCAGCTGCAGCTCAGTATGTATGGCGATATGCTGGTCACCGCGCAGCGCTTTATAGAGGCGGGACACGTGCTGGATATCACCACCGCACGCATGCTGGCCGAACTGGCGAACTGCTGCGCCGATCACTGGCGGCAGAAAGATTGCGGTATCTGGGAACTGCCGGAGCTGCAACACTATACCCACTCCAAAATGGCCTGCTGGATGGCGCTGGATCGGGCGGTGGCGCTGGCAGAAAGCCAGCATGTCGAGTCGACCTGGCTGGGGCGCTGGCAGCGGGAACGTGATCGTATCCGTTACTGGATTGAATCGCACTGCTGGTCAGAACAGAAACAGGCTTATCTCTTTTACGCCGGCAGTGACGATCGTCTCGACGCGTCGCTGGCGCTGGTTCACAGCTACGGCAACGCAGTCAATCCAGAGCGGATGCTCTCGACCTACCGCACCATTCAGCAGGAGCTGGGCGATGGCCGCGCCATGCTCTATCGCTACAGCGGCGTCAGGCAGGAAGAGAGTACGTTTCTTGCCTGCGCCTTCTGGCTGGTGGAAGCCTGGGCTGAAATGGGCGAGGTAAGCCACGCGGAACAGGCGATGCAGGAGATACTGGCTACGCTGGACGGCCACGGTAACGTCGATATCTTCAATGAGATGTATGACGTCCGCAGTCAGAGCTGGCGCGGCAATATGCCGCAGGGACTGAGCCATCTGGCGCTGATCTGCGCGGCGCAGGCGCTATCAGAATCGCAGGCATGAGCACAGATGATGGGCAAAGGGACGACTCAGCGCCCTACTGCAGCCGGAAGCGCGGATTGAAGAAAAACGGCTCTGCCACGACCTGACTGACGATGCCCGCCGCTGCCGGATGACGGGGATTGAACAGCGCATTCCATTCTCCGGTCAGCGTGCTCGGCACCTTCAGCACCAGGCCGTTGTCCGGTCTGGCGAGCCAGTCGTCACCAATCTGCCGCGTAGACGCAGGCGCAGGATCGGCCTGCCAGTCATCGGGTAACGCCGCCAGCGACAGCTCGGTGATCAGCGATTCCGGAACGCTGATGGCCAGCATCACGTAGTCATGCGCCAGATCCTGAATGGTGAGATGTACCAGCGCCTCCAGCACACAGAGCGCCCGGCTCGATCCCATATAGACACAGACCGTGCCGACAGAATTCCAGCGCCCGCCATAGGTGCGGGCCCCAAAACCATCGAACGCGGTCATCGCATATTCGCTTTTCACCAGGCGAAAGAAAGGCACCGCCATCAGGTGATCACGCCATGCTCAAGCTGGCCAATCAGGTTAATTACCGCTTCTGCACCCACTACGGTCGTGGTCATCTCCGCCGGTTTTTTACCGCCCAGCGCTTTGGCGGGCGTTTCCAGCCACTGCACCAGACGCGCTCTGTCGTCGCGAAACAGTTTGCTGGCAGCAGACAAAACGCGGATCAGCATATAGATACGTCCGCTCTGATCGGGCGAAAAGGTCTGCTGCGGATCTTTCACTTTGCGGTTGTAGGTGGTGCGATCGATGCCCGCCAGACGGCATAACCAGCCCTCATCAAAGGTGGACAATGACGCCGTCCGTTTCAGCACGCCGCTGCTGAACCCCACCGCGATGCGCTGGTGCGCATCGGGCAGCGTTTCGGGCAGATTCAGGGCATGCAGCAGCGATGTATCGCGACGATGCTGAGCGGGTGTATAGATAGCGATGGACATAGCAGCCCTCCTGTTCATTTGATTTTTATTTTAGCGCAAATGAACAGGAGGTGCCAGCCTGCCCTGTACAGAGCAGCCGTGACAGGGGTTAGTCAGGCGTACACTGCTGTAACGCCTGCATTATCTGCCAGGCCGCCCTGATGCGCAGCGGATTCGGGTAGCTCTTATTCGCAAGGATCACGATGCCGCTGTTCTGCTCAGGAATAAAAGCGATATAGGCACCAAATCCATTCGTGGATCCGGTTTTATGCACCCAGCTGGCGCTCTGCGACGGCCCGACCGGATTGATCAGGGTCGCCGGCCGCGGTTTCAGCGCCACATCATTGTCACTGTCGCTGATGACCGTGTCGGCAGTAACAGGCCAGTCGTAGATCTCCCATCCCAGCCCCTGATAGAAACGCCCGACTTTGAAATAGCGCGACTGCGCGGTGCGGATGGCATTACGCAGCACAGTATTGCCCGAAGATAAGCGGTTGGGATCCACGTTGGCCTGCATAAAGGTCAGCATGTCACGTGCGGTGGATTTAACGCCGTAGGCTTCGGCATCCAGCATGCCGGGGGAAACCCGAACCGGCTGACCCTTTTTATAGCCCCAGGCGTAGTCCGGCATCATCGACGGCGGCACGGTGATGTAAGTGCGCGTCAGGCGCAGCGGCTGAAACACATTTCGCGCCATCGCCTGCTCATAATCGCCCTTCACCATCAGCGAGCCAAACAAGCCAATACTGGCGTTTGAGTACTGGCGAAGCGTGCCTGGCGCTGCCTCTGGCTGCCAGTGTTGATAAAAGCTGAGCAGCGAAGCCTGATCGGTCACGTCATCGGGCAGCTGTAAAGGCAGGCCGCCTGCGGTGTAGGTCGCCAGATGCAGCATCCGCACCGGACGCCACTGCTCACCGGTCAGCTGCGGCCAGACCTTCTGCACCGGATCGTTAAGGCGTATTTCGCCGTTGCGGATCATGATCCCGGCCAGGGTGCCGGTAAAAGTTTTACTCACCGAACCCAGCTCAAACAGCGTGTTTTCTGTCACCCGGCGGCCTGATTCGAGATCGGCCACGCCGAAGTTCACAAACTGCGCCCGGCCTTTATACAGCACCGCCACCGACATGCCGGGGATCGCCTGCTGCTCCATCAGCGGTTCAATCGCGGCTTTAACCAGAGAAGTGACCTGCTGTGAGGAGAGATCGGCGGCAACACAGCTGGCAGAGAGAGACAATAATGCAAAGCAAAACAAAGACTTTTTCATTGGCAATTAGGGGTTTCTTCACTGAATCGAATTATTTACATTGGCTGGCGCAGGCCTGTACGCACATCTGAGCCTGTGTACTGCAGGAGCCGTTGTCCCGGGTGTTGCAGTGGGATTGCTCTGTGTAGCAGTTAGTCTGACAGGCGGAGAGATCGCAGCGGTCAGCGACAGGCGTCAGCTGGACCAGGGGGACGCGGGCCGGAAAAAGCGGTGCGGGCTGTGCAAAAGCGCTGCTGCCCAGTAATCCGGACAGCAGCAGCGTGAGGATAATTTTCATAAACCTTCTCCAGTGGGACGCAGCACATAAGTATGGCCAGTCTGGCGCGCCCCGTCAGAGAATTCTAATCAAATTGAGACAACAGGGGGATGTTGAGTGACATTTACCACGCCACGGCTGTAGATATCGTTGAGCCGGGCAATATAACGGTCGGTATCATGCTGCTCTTTGATACGCAGAATGGCCGCTTCGCCTTTTTCCTGCAGCATCTCAGGACGTTCGATGATGGCGAGGATTGTTGATTTCAGCCCCTCCAACAGCGACTGGCGCAGCTGCGTTTTCAGCTCAACAGACGTAATGCTGTATTCACGGTCAGCGTTCAGCGGACTCGCAATCACCCAGCCCGCACTGGCGGGATTGATCTCTGGCAACGCGCGAACGTTGCTGGTGATCACCGGGCAGCCGCTGGCCTGCATCTCCAGCACCGAGAAACCGTAGGTCTCCTGCCAGGTCGGTAACAGTCCGGCATCGCTATGGCGGAACAGCTGCAGCAGCGCACTGTTTTCCATCTGTGAATGATGCGTGAAGCAGCGATAACGCTTGATGCGGTTCTCAATGCCCGTGTAAAACGCCTCATCATCCTGGAACTGGCGGTGAGCCACGTTGCGACGCTTGGCGAGATCGCCAATCAGCTGCACATCCAGTTGCGACTCATCGATTTTGCGCTCTTCAATCAGCTCGCTGATTGCCAGCACCACTTCAGCTCCGCCTTTACGGTAGAACTCGTTACCGGCAAACGTCAGTTTCAGCACACCCGACTGACGCGGCGCCTTATGCTGAACAAACAGCTTCTGTGGCGGATGCAGCACCAGGGTTTTACGGCGGATTTGCTGAGCGATATCGGGTTTGAACAGTTTCATCTGGATGTTCAGCGTGGCGTCCGAGATAGCAATCAGCCCCAGGCAGTTATCTTTTAACAGATAAGGGATCAGGCGTTTCAGCTCAGGATTATCCTGCTTGGCGACACCCGCCACCGGCAACACGCGCGGCAGCTCCGTTTCAAACGATGCGACCCACTTCTGCTGGGTAATCGCGACTTCATTAAACAGATGCAGGATGTCCGCCCGGGATGCCCCTGAAAAAGGCAAAGGCTGAAAAACAAAGGTTTTATTCTTTTTAAGCAATCGGGTTCGTAACGGGTTAATAAAGTAGAACAGATTGCTCTTTTTCAGATTGATATATTGGTTATCCGGATTAACTAAGATATTACGTTGCTCCGGATACTGGTTATTTGTGATTCCAATTTTCATGATCGTTTTCCAGAGTCCTTTATGTCCAGAGTGATCTATATCACGCGATCGCGGCGGATACGTTTGAGCAATATCCTAAAAGCCCCTCCTCCCGCGCCTCCCACAGTTTTTCTAATGATTGCGACCGGTGATAAAACGGTCAAAGTTGTGTCTGATTATGAATGTGCGTTTTTTATTAACAGGTGTGTGTAAGTATGTCAGGCTAACTCTATGTTGAATATGGCATGAATTATCCGGGCAATATTTACGCCAGTTGTTATGTATTTGTTTTATTATTTGTGAGTAATTATATTAAAGCGAAACGGTAATTTAGTTTATAACTTTTAACGTAATAAACGGCCGGATGAGAGCAAGGGTTCCGTGACTTCCTCTGACCGATGGCTGGCTCTGAAAAAAAACCACCCGATAAAACGCGAATCATGAAACGAAAGATGCAGAACTTTCACTCCTGCACCTTTATAGCCCGTTAATTTGCCTCATTTAAGTGCATTAATTCACAGGGGAGACGTGCAGATTACGGCACTGAAAACTATCAAATAACTGATTTTAATGAATTTACATATTACCTTCTGCGCAGCCGCTGCTCTGGTACAAAAGTTGCAGGGATAAGGTATGCAGACAGGAGAGCATTATGAAAGCAATCGTGATTGGTGGCGGTATTGGCGGGATGAGCAGCGCCATTGCGCTGGAGAAAGCCGGAATTGACGTGGAAGTCTATGAAGCCGTACAGGAGATGAAGCCCGTCGGCGCGGCGATTTCTATCTGGCCCAACGGGGTTAAATGCCTGAATGCGCTGGGAATGAAAACCGCGCTGCGCGAACTGGGCGGCAATATGGCCTTTATGGCCTATCACGACGGTGCGACGGGCGCCCCCCTGACCCGCTTCAGCATGGAGCCGATGGTGAAACAGGTTGGCGAATATCCCTGTCCGGTGGCGCGCGCAGAGCTGCAGGCGATGCTGATTGATACCTTTGGCCGTGAGCGGGTGCAGTTCGGTAAGCGGGTGATCCAGGTCGACGAGACCCCAGACGGCGTGATCGCCACCTTCTCTGATAACAGTCAGGCCCGCGGTGATTTTCTGATTGCGGCTGATGGCACCCATTCGGTGATCCGTGAGTATGTGCTGGAAGAGAAGCTGGAGCGGCGCTACGCCGGTTACGTTAACTGGAATGGCCTGGTCACTATTGACGAGCGCATTGCGCCCGCCGATCAGTGGACCACGTTTGTGGGTGACGGCAAGCGCGTGTCACTGATGCCGGTCAGCGGCAATCGGTTCTACTTCTTCTTTGATGTGCCGCTGCCGAAAGGACTGCCACAGGACCGCAGCACCGTGAAAGCGGATTTAACCGGCTACTTCCAGGGCTGGGCGGAGCCGGTGCAGCAGCTGATCGCGGCGATTAATCCGGACACCACCAACCGGGTTGAGATCCACGACATCGAGCCGTTCAGCCGCTTTGTGAAAGGACGGGTTGCCCTGCTGGGCGATGCGGCTCACAGCACCACGCCGGATATTGGTCAGGGTGGCTGCGCGGCGATGGAAGATGCCGTGGTGCTGGCCTCGACGCTGGCTTCGCATTCGCTGGGCATCGAAGATGCGCTGCTGCGCTATCAGGCGCGTCGCGTTGAGCGGGTCAAAGACCTGGTGCTGAAAGCACGCAAACGCTGTGACGTGACCCATGCGCACGACCCGGCGGTCACGGCGGAGTGGTATCAGTCTCTGAAAAATGAAACCGGCGAACGGGTGCTGGCCGGCATGTGCGAAACCATTGAAGGCGGCCCGCTGGGCTAGGCTGAAAAACACGGGCTGTCATCGTGACAGCCCTTTTGATTAATCCGCCAGACCGCGATTCTTCAGCATCGGCTCCAGCTGCGGCGGCGCGCCCCGCCAGCTTTCATACAGCGCTTTAAGGTCACTGCTGTTTCCCCGTGACAGAATCTTCTGCCGGAAGATGTCGCCGTTCTCACGCGTCAGTCCGCCATGCTCCGCAAACCATTGATAGCCATCGTCCGCGAGCATCTGCGTCCAGATATAGGCGTAATAGCCTGCGGCATAGCCACCGCCCCAGATGTGCTGGAAATAGCTCGACCGATAGCGCGGCGGCACCGCCGTCAGCGCCATATTGTCGCTCTGCAGCGCCTGCTGCTCGAATCCCTCCACGCTTTGCGGCGCGGAATCACGCTTAATGCTGTGCCAGTGCAGATCCAGCAGCGCGGCAGCCAGCAGTTCGCTCATCTCATAGCCTTTGTTGAACGTCGCGGCACGAACGATCTTCTCATGCAGCTCAGCGGGCATCAGCTCATGCGTCTGATAGTGACGGGCGTAGTTGCGGAACACCGCCGGTTCGCTGGCCCAGTGCTCATTGATCTGCGAAGGAAACTCAACGAAATCGCGCGGGGTTTCCGTACCCGACAGGCTGGGATAGCGCTGACTGGCAAACAGGCCGTGCAGCGTGTGGCCAAACTCGTGAAACATCGTGATGACGTCGTCCCAGCTCAGCAGCGCCGGTTCACCGGCGGGCGGCTTGGTGTAGTTGCAGACGTTGTAGATCACCGGTTTGCTGTCGAGCAGCGTTGACTGGTTGACGAAGTTACTCATCCAGGCACCGCCGCCTTTGCTGTCACGTTTAAAGAAGTCGGTATAGAACAGCGCCAGCGGGGTTTCATCCGCATCGAAAATCTCATAGACCTGGACGTCGGGATGATAAACCGGCAGATCCTGTCGCGGAGTAAAACGGATGCCATAGAGCTGCGTCGCCGCCCAGAATACGCCATTCTGCAGCACCGAATTCAGCTCAAAGTAGGGCTTAATCTGGCTCTCATCCAGATCGTAGCGAGCGCGTCGCACCTGTTCGGCATAAAAACGCCAGTCCCAAGCCTGCAGCGTAAAATCGCCCTGCTGCTGGTCGATAGTCTGCTGGATGTCCGCCGCTTCACGTTCGGCACGGGCGCGCGCGGCTGGCACGATGTTGTGCATAAACGCCAGCGCCGCTTTTGGGGTTTTTGCCATCTGATCCTGCAGTTTCCACTCGGCATAGCTGGCAAATCCCAGCAGCCGCGCCTGTTCCGCCCTGACCTGCGCCAGCCGTAACACCAGCTCGCGGGTGTCGTTCTCATCCCCTTTTTCCGTGCGCGTCACGCCCGCCTTAAACAGCGCTTCACGGGTTGCGCGATCGGCAAGGCTCTGCAGCGCCGGTTGCTGGGTGGTGTTCTGCAGCACCAGCAGCCAGCTTTTCTCCAGTCCGCGCGCCTGCGCTTCCGCCTGCGCCACGGCCAGGTCGGCCGGTGACAGCCCCGCCAGCTGCTGCAAATCATCGACCACAAGTCCGCCCGCTTTGGTAGCGGCCAGCAATTTATTGGTGAAACGGGTGCTGAGGCGCGCCGCCTCCTGATTCAGTGCCTTAAGCTGATGTTTCTGCGCCTCCGGCAGATTGGCTCCCGCCAGCTGGAAGCGCTGCCAGATCACCTCAACCAGCCGTTTTGATTCGGCATCCAGTTTTGCGCGCTGCAGATAGACCGCATCGAGCCGCGAAAACAGCGGGCGGTTCAGCATGATGTCATCGTTGAGTGCGGTAAGCTGCGGTGCTACCTCCTCATCGACCTGCTGCAGATAAGGGCTGGTGTGCGCGGAGGTCATGGCACCAAACACCAGATTCACCCGGTTGAGCAGCTGGCCGCTCTTCTCCAGCGCCTCAAAGGTGTTGAGAAAGGTGGGTGCTTCGCTGTTCAGGGCGATCGCTTCGATCTCCTGACGCTTCTCTTCGATGCCCGCCTGCAGCGCAGGCAGGAAATCCTGCTCCTCAATCTGGTCAAAGGGAGGTGCCTGGTAAGGCAGTGTGCTGACGCTAAAGAAGGGATTCTGACGGGCGTTCATGGTTCGCTCCTGATGGGCATCGCAAAGTCTTATCCTGACAGGTTGCCGCGCAGGCGACAACTCAGGCGATTTGCTGCTGATAAACGCTGATGATTTCACCGGCAATCGCCACCGCAATCTCGGCGGGCAGCTTGCCTTTGACGTCCGGCAGACCAACCGGACAGCGCAGGCGCGCCAGCGGTTCACGCTGAACACCCTTGCCTGCCAGCCGGTAGCGGAAACGCTGGTTTTTAGTCTCAGAGCCAATCAGCCCGGCATAGCGGAAATCCCCGCGTTTCAGCACCGCTTCGCACAGTTCGAAGTCGAGGGGATGATGATGGGTCATGATAATAAAGTAGCTGCCCGCAGAAGCCTGCGCCACGCAGTCGAGCGGGTCCTCCGGCTGCCAGGTCACCACGCCTGGGGGCACGCTGCTGAACTGCCCCGGACGGCTGTCGATCCAGTTAATGTGACAGGGTAACGTCGCCAGCAGATTTACCACTGCCTGTCCGACGTGGCCCGCGCCAAAGAGAAAGATTTCCGGCTGCGCCTGCAGCAGCGGCTCAAACAGCAGCGTGGTTTTGCCGCCACAGCACTGTCCGAGCCTGGCGCCGAGGCTGAAATCCTCGGTGTGTGGCGCGGTTGCCCCGCTCTGCAGCATCGCCCTGGCCTGAGCGATGCAGGCAAACTCCAGATGACCGCCTCCGATGGTGAGAAAACTCTCCTGCTGCGTGACGACCATTTTGCTGCCGCTGTCCCGCGGCACCGAACCGTGCTCACTGAGCACGGTGATTAATACGCAGCTCTGGCGTTTTTCACGCAGCTGATGCAGCACGCCGATCCAGTCATGATAGATCATCAATGGCTCCCGTCAGGCGCTGCACGCCCCAGAAGATGCGCTCCGGCGTCGCGGGCGCATCCAGCCGTGGATGCAGCCGGTAACCGGCGACACTGGCGACCGCATCCTGCAGCGCACACCAGGCAGCTATCCCTAACATAAACGGCGGTTCGCCCACGGCCTTGGAGTGAAACACCGTGTCTTTCGGGTTTTTGCGGTTCTCCACCAGCGTCACCCGCAGGTCTGCCGGGACGTCGCTGATGGCGGGAATTTTGTAGCTCGCCGGACCATCGGTCAGCAACTGGCCTTTATCACTCCACACCAGCTCTTCGCAGGTGAGCCAGCCGACGCCCTGAACGAAGCCTCCTTCGACCTGGCCGATGTCGATGGCCGGGTTCAGCGAGGCACCCACGTCATGCAGGATGTCGGCACGCAGCAGGCGGGATTCACCGGTTAAGGTGTCGATCACCACCTCGCAGCAGGCCGCGCCGTAGGCATAGTAATAGAACGGCGTGCCGCGCCCGGCTACCCGGTCGTAATGAATGCCCGGCACGCGGTAGTAGCCGGTGGCGGAGAGCGGCACCTGATTCAGCCAGGCCAGTTTCGCTACTTCGGCGAAGGTGTAGTGTTTCTCTCCTGCACGCACCACGCCATTACGGAAGCTCACCGCCGCCGCGTCACACTGATGCAGCTCGCAGAGCATGGCGGTCATGCGATCGCGCAGGATTTCAGCGGCATTCTGCGCCGCTTTACCGTTGAGGTCAGCGCCGCTGGAGGCCGCCGTCGGCGAGGTGTTGGGCACTTTGCCGGTGTCGGTGGGGGTAATCTGGATTTTATCGGTCTCAATCTGCAGCACTTCGGCGACAATCTGAATCACCTTGGTGTTCAGCCCCTGTCCCATCTCGGTACCGCCGTGGTTCAGCTGAACCGTGCCGTCGGTGTAGATCAGGATCAGCGCGCCCGCCTGATTAAGGAAGCTGGAGGTAAAGGAGATGCCGAATTTTACCGGCGTCAGCGCCAGCCCTCGTTTCAGCAGCGGACTGCGGGCGTTAAACGCCGTGATTTCCGCGCGGCGCGCCTGATAGTCGCTGCTCTGTTCCAGCTGTTCGGTGATCTCATCCAGCAGATTGTCCTCGACCTGCTGGTGGTAATGGGTAATGTTGCGATCCTGCTTGCCGTAATAGTTACGTTTGCGCAGCGCCAGCGGGTCCAGCCCACGATCGCGGGCGATGTGATCCATGATCTGTTCAATCGCCACCATCCCCTGTGGCCCGCCAAACCCGCGATAGGCGGTGTTGGACGCGGTGTTGGTACGGCAGCGGTAGCCGGTTACCCGCGCATCACCGAGGTAATAGGCGTTATCCGCGTGGAACATCGCACGATCGACGATCGATCCACTAAGATCCAGCGAATACCCGCAGTTTCCGGCCAGATCGATTTTGATGCCGCACAGACGCCCGTCTTCTTCAACACCCGCATCGTAGCGCACAAAGAACGGATGGCGTTTGCCGGTAACGCGCATATCGTCGCGGCGCGAGAGCCGCATCTTCGCCGCCCGGCCGGTCTGACGCGCCACGATGGCGCAGAGACAGGCAACACCCGCCGCCTGCGTCTCTTTACCGCCAAAGCCACCGCCCATCCGGCGCATATCTATCGTGACCTGATTCAGGCTGATGCCCATAACTTCCGCCACCAGCTTCTGCACTTCGGTGGGGTTCTGCGTTGAGGAGAAGACCTGCAGCTGCTGATCTTCGCCAGGAATGACCATTGCCGTCTGGGTTTCCAGATAGAAATGCTCCTGACCGCCAATGTGAAACGACCCGCTGACCCGATGCGGCGCACGCGCCAGTGCCGCGTCCACATCTCCGCGCTGATGGATGTGCGGTTCCTGCACAAAGCTGCCCTGCGCCAGCGCCTGCTCCACATCCAGCAGCGGTTCCAGCACGTCGTACTCAATCACCGCCGCGGCCGCGCCAAGACGCGCAGCGTCAGGGGATTCCGCCGCCACCGCAATTACGATCTGTCCCAGGTACTCTACTTTGTCATGCGCCAGCAGCGGATCGCCCGGCTCCAGCGGCCCGACATCATTGATGCCAGGCACATCCTGCCAGGTTAATACCCTGACGACGCCAGGAATCGCATAGCACGGCTGCACGTCTATATGCAGGATGCGCGCATGCGCGTGTTCACTGAGGCGCGGGCAGAGATGCAACAGCCCCGGCAGTTCCGGCTTGTCATCGATAAAACGCGCCTCGCCGGAGACATGTTTTTCCGCGCTCTCATGGCGGTGACTGCGACCCACGCCGCTCTGTAAATCCGCGGCATACTGCGCCTTGATCACCTCTTCGTTGAGTTCAGGACGGTTATGAGACATAGCGGGAGACCTCGAGGCAGGTGATTTCGCCATTGTGGCGATGCCAGTAGCGGCGTAGCAGGTTTCCTGCCACCTGAAGGCGGTAGTCACTGCTGGCGCGGAAATCGGAGAGCGGCTGGAAATCTTCCTCCAGCGCGGCGGCTGCACGTGACACCGTCACGGCATTAAGTGGCTGACCTGTCAGCGCCTGTTCACAGTGGCGGGCGCGTTGCGGTGTCGCTGCCATGCCGCCAAAGGCGATGCGGGCGGACGTGACCACGCCCTGTTCGACCTGCAGGTTAAAGGCGGCGAACATGGCGGAGATGTCATCATCCAGCCGTTTAGACACTTTCCAGGCGACAAAATCAGGTGACACCGTCACCTTATCGATACGAATGGCGCGGATAAACTCCCCTTTTTCCAGCTGCGTCTGGCGATAGCCGGTAAAGAACTGATCCAGCGGCAGGCTCCGCTGCTGCTCACCGCGCTGTAACAACAGGCTGGCATTCAGGGCCAGCAGCACCGGTGACGCGTCGCCTATCGGGGAGGCGTTGCCGATGTTACCGCCAAGCGTGCCCTGCAGACGGATTTGCAGCGAAGCAAAGCGCTGCAGCATCTCGCTGACGCCGGGAATGCGGCTGGCAAGAAACTCGCTGACCTGCTGCAGCGATGCACCTGCACCCAGCAGGTAGTGATCGTCAAATTCGCTGCAGACTTTCAGCGCGGCAACCTGCTCCAGCGCAATCAGCAGCGGTATTCTCTTATGCTGCTGGGTAATCATCAGGCTGAGATCGGTGCCACCGGCAATCAGCTTCGCATCGGGATGGGCCAGATAGATTTCGGCCAGCTGAGACGGGGTTTTAGGCAGGAAGCAGCGGCGGCCTTCACCGCCTATCTCCTGCATCTCCGGGGTTGCCAGCGCCTCCAGCCGCTGCACCGTGGTGGCAGCGCCGTGATCAAACTGGTCAGTGACCGGCTGCGAGCAGAGCTGCTCCGCAGCTGCCATGATGGGCCGGTAGCCGGTGCAGCGGCAGAGGTTACCCGCCAGCGCGGTCTCCGCCTGATGACGATCCCAGCCCGCTGCATTTTTTTGCAGACTGAACAGCGACATCACAAAACCTGGCGTGCAGAATCCGCATTGTGAGCCGTGGCAGTCGACCATCGCCTGCTGCGCCGGATGCAGTGCGCGACCATGACGCAGATCCTCAACCGTAATCAGCTGTTTGCCCTGCAACGCAGAGACCAGCGTCAGGCAGCTGTTGACCGTTTCATACTGCATTTCTCCCCCGACGGCTTTGCCGAGAGTGACGCTGCACGCGCCGCAGTCGCCTGAGGCGCAGCCCTCTTTGGTGCCAGGACGATGCTGCCGGGTGCGCAGGTAGTTGAGCACCGTGAGATTGGGGTCGAGCGCATCTTCGCTGACCAGCTGGTTGTTTAACAGAAACTGGATCATGCGGCTTGCTCCTGTGCATCGCGCTGCCAGACCGGACGACCACCGACCCAGGTCTGGGCAATGTTGCGGTCGTCGCCCAGCGTCATTAATACAAACAGTTTTTCCCAGATATCTTTGCTATTGCCGATGCGCAGCTGCTGCAGCGCAGAGACCGCCGGGTCGAGCACCACAAAGTCCGCTTCTTTGCCGATGTTGAAATTCCCGATCGCGTGGTCCAGATCCAGCGCGCGCGCGCCGCCCAGCGTGGCGTGATAAAAGGCTTCGGCGGCGCTCAGCCGGTAGTGCTGCAGCTGGCCGACTTTGTAAGCTTCACCGAGGGTCTGCAGCATATTAAAGGTGGTGCCCGCACCAACATCGGTGCCGATCCCCACTTTCACGCCCTGCTGCCAGCTGCGTTTGATGTTAAACAGGCCGCTGCCGAGGAACAGGTTTGAGGTGGGACAGAAGGCAATCGAGGAGTCGGTGTCGTGCAGACACTGCCACTCTTCCTCCTCCAGATGCAGACAGTGCGCAAAGACGCTGCGGCGACCGGTCAGCTGGTGATGATGATAAACATCCAGATAGCCCTCGCGCTCCGGGAACAGCTCTTTCACCCAGGCGACCTCCTGCGGGTTTTCGCTGAGATGGGTGTGCAGCCAGGTATCCGGGAACTCCTGACGCAGCTGCTGCACTTTTGCCAGCAGCTGCGGGGATGAAGTCGGCGCAAAGCGCGGCGTCAGGGCGTAGCTCAGCCGCCCACGCTGGTGCCAGCGCTCAATCAATGCCCGCGTCTGCTGGTAGCTCTGTTCCGGAGTTTCGGTGAGGTTATCGGGCGCATTGCGATCCATCATCACTTTACCGGCGATCAGCCGCATGTTCAGGGCTTCGGCTGCGCTGAACAGCGCCTCCACCGATTGCGGATGGACGGTGCCAAACACCAGCGCGCTGGTGGTGCCATTGGAAAGCAGCTGATGCAGAAAGAAGGCGGACATCTTTGCAGCGTGATCCGGGCAGTGATACTGCGCTTCGACCGGGAAGGTATAGTGATTCAGCCACTCCAGCAGCTGTTCGCCGAAAGCGCCAATCATCTCTGTCTGCGGATAGTGAATATGGGTATCGACAAAACCCGGCACGATCAGCTTGCCACGCAGGTCAGTAACCGGATGCCCCGCCAGCATCGCCTCGCTGTTCTCCCAGCTATCCAGCCCCACCACGTGTCCGTCACGCAGCAGCAGCACCCCATCCTCCAGATAGCGTGCCTGCCCGGCCAGGTCGTCGGGATGATCCACCACGCCTTTAAAGTCAAAGAAGGTGGCGCGTATCGCCGTGTCGGTTGCTGATAGCATGGGTATGTCCTTTCTGAATGCTGATTTAATGATGCAGGTAATTCTCTCTTTAATACCTTGCAACCTGCGTGCCAGAACTGGCATAGAATAAAGGCCTTATATTTCAATGAAATAACCATAAACAGATGCGTTGCGCAACAAAAATGGCCTCTCGTGCCTTAGCAACCGTTTGCGGAGTGAATGCAAACGGTTGCGAATCAAAATGGGGCACAGTGATCATGTTGAGTATGGCCTGATGTCCGTAAATCTGCCCTTTTCAGGTGCAGGCTGCCCCGAAAAGGCGCAACGGTTCGCCCGGTAAAATCCGTTTACAGGCAGGGCGGCTTTTCCACGCGCAGAAGCGGAAATGAAATGCTATGGTGAAGCCATCGACTCTGAAAATGGCATAAGGAACAGTGAGATGATTATTTTTGTCACCGGCGCGACCGCCGGTTTTGGTGAAAGCATCACCCGCCGCTTTATTGAGAACGGTCACAAAGTGATTGCCACCGGACGCCGCGCCGAACGTTTAAAAGCGCTGAAGGATGAGCTGGGCGAGAACCTGTATACCGTACAGCTGGATGTGCGTAACCGTGCCGCTATCGAAGAGGCGGTGGAGCAGTTACCGGCTGAATGGCGCAATATCGATGTACTGGTCAACAACGCCGGTCTGGCGCTGGGCATTGAGCCTGCGCACAAAGCCAACGTTGACGACTGGGAAAACATGATCGACACCAACACTAAAGGCCTGGTTTACATGACCCGCGCCCTGCTGCCACACATGGTGGAGCGTGATGTGGGCCATATCATCAACATCGGATCGATTGCCGGTAGCTGGCCATATGCCGGTGGCAACGTTTATGGTGCGACCAAAGCCTTTGTCCGTCAGTTCAGCCTGAACCTGCGCACCGATCTGCACGGCACCGCGCTACGCGTGACCGACATTGAACCGGGTCTGGTGGGCGGTACGGAGTTTTCCAACGTGCGCTTTAAAGGCGATGATGACAAAGCCGGTCAGGTCTATGAAGGCGCTAAAGCACTGACGCCGGAAGATGTGACAGAAGCGGTCTGGTGGGTCGCCACGCTGCCTAAGCATGTGAATATCAACAGCCTTGAGATGATGCCGGTCAGCCAGACGCTGGCGGGCCTGAAGGTTCATAAGCCCTAAATTTCTGCCGCGCCAGCCCGTCCGGCTGGCGCTATCCGCGTCCCCAGCCCATCACAATAATCAGCATGCCGCTGAACGCAATCAGTGCCCCGCTCCAGTCCCACGCGCTCAACTTCACGCCATCCACCACCCGTAACCAGAGCAGTGCCGTGAGCACATAGACGCCACCGTAGGCGGCATACACCCGCCCGCTGGCGGCAGGATGCAGGGTCAGCAGCCAGACAAACAGCGCCAGGCTCGCCGCAGCAGGCAGTAACAGCCAGGCTGAGCCGCCTTTTTTGAGCCACAGCCACGGCAGAAAACAGCCGGTTATCTCCGCCAGCGCGGTAACAAAAAACAGCAAGGCGGTCTTAATCAGCATCCTTACCTCTCCTGAACGTAAACAAACGTCTCACCACTGGTTGGCAAAGAAACGGCGATGATATACTAAGCATACCCGCTGCAACAGCCGTCGCAGATGGCGATGTTTGCGTTAACTAAAGGATAGTGTGATGAAAAAAATGATCCCTGCTGTGCTGATGGTTCTGTTGTCTGGTATGGCTTTAAACGCTGGCGCGACCACCAACCGTCTGATCATTGAAGATGGCAGCACCGCGCTGGGCAATGAAGCGGCGCGCCAGGATAAAGAGCAATGGAATGACACGCGCATGCTGCGTAACAAAGTGAACACCCGCGTCGAAAAAGAGTTTGATAAGACCGATCGCGCCTTTGATACCCGCGATAAATGCGAGCAGAGCCTCAATCTCAACGCCTACTGGGAACCTAACACCCTGCGTTGCCTGGATCGCCGTTCAGGTCGCCCGGTAGCGCCGTAAATTTGAGCTATAGTAATGACGGACGACTAACATAAGGAAGACGTGATGAAGCTACAGAGGGTTTTGTTAAGCGCGGCGTTTTTAGCTCTGCCGCTGATGGCACAGGCATCCTGTGAGTCGGTGAAAGCCGATATCAGCCAGAAAATTATTCAGAACGGTGTGCCTGAATCAGGTTTTAGTCTCGACGTTGTCGCCAATGATCAGGTCGATCAGGCGGGCGGTCAGGTCGTCGGACATTGTGAAAACGACACACAAAAGATTGTTTATAAGCGTACAGGCCGGGACGACGAAGCCAGCGTCCCCGCCAGTGCCGGCAGTTCTCAGGACGCGCCTGCACAGTAGTCAGATTCAAATCAGGGCGACATCCTGTCGCCCTGTCTGCTAGTCCGCCTGTTCCGGCCGCTGACGCGGCATCATCCATGCCACCCCCACCGCAAATAGCGCAATGACCAGTGCTACCACGAACACCCAGTGCAATGATGTCGCTATCGCCGCGACCATCTGCTGCAGGGTTTCCGGCTGCAGCTGCTGGCGACTGGGCTCAGACATAATCTGCTGCACCGGATCCTGCACCAGCGGCAGTCGCCATTGCAGATTAAGATTCAGCACCGCGCCCATAATCGCCGTTCCCACCGCCGAGCCGATCATCCGGCTGAACATGATTGACGCGGTACAGATGCCGCGAATCTGGTAGTCCGCCTGGTTCTGCACCGAAACCAGGAACGTGGTGCTGGTCATCCCCATGCCGGTCCCAATCAGAAACGCGGTGAAACCCGCCTGATAGAGCGAACTCTCGGGCCGTAAGAACAGCAGCAATGCGCTGCCGGTGACCAGCAACAGCGCGCCGAGCTGGGCGGTGAAACGATAAGAGGTGTGCAGCATCAGTCTGCCGCTCAGGGTGCTGGCCAGCGGCCAGCCAATCGACATCATCGCCAGCACACTGCCCGCCTGTAACGGTGAGCCGCCGCGTATTCCCTGAATCCAGGTAGGCAGAAACGCGCTGATGCCCATCATGGCCGCCCCGATAATCAGATTGCCCGCGTTACCGGCCACGATAAGCCGGCTGCGCCAGATGATCAGCGGAAACAGTGGTGCCGCTGAACGCTGCTCATGACGCTTAAGCTGCCAGCCCGCAAACAGCGAGAAAATCAGGAACGGCACCAGCCAGATGCCCAGCTGTTCCGCCTGCAACAGCGCAACCAGCAGCGCGGTCACGCAGAGCATCAGCCAGCCGCTTCCGGCCAGATTCAGCGGCTGCGATTTCTCCTCCTTCTGATGCGCCGGTAACCAGCGCGCCAGCATCAGCATGCTGATCAGGCCAATCGGCAGATTGACCCAGAAAATCACCGACCAGCTGAAGTGCTGCACCAGCCAGGCCCCGGTCAGCGGCCCGACAATCGCCGCGACGCCCCAGACGCTGGAGAGCCAGCCCTGCACGCTGGCACGTTCGCGCGGCGAATAGATATCCGCCACGATGGTGGAGCTGAGCGGCATGATCGCGCCTGCCCCCAGGCCCTGAAACGCCCGGAACAGGATTAACCACGTCATGGTATGGGCGAAACCACACAGGACCGATCCCACCAGGAAGATTGAGGTGCCGACAAAAAACATGGTTTTTCGCCCCACCATATCCGCCAGCCGCCCGTAGAGCGGCACGCTGACCGCCTGCGTCAGCAGATAGATGGAAAATACCCAGCCAAACTGCGAAAAACCGCCAAGGTCAGCAATGATGGTGGGCATCGCGGTGGCCACAATGGTGACTTCAATGGCCGCCATAAACATCGCCAGCATGCAGGCAATTAAGATCCAGTGGCGATGTCCGGTCTGGAGTTGTGCGCTTTCAGTCATAGGGTTCCTTTTTTAATCTGCAAGGCTAGCTCAAAAACAGCCAAAGCAGTTTCCCGCGCGTGCGCATCTTCTGCGCCATCTGTGACGGTGTCACTAAAAGTCGATGAATTTTTTTTATTGTCGCGTAAGCCCAGCGGGTATGCGGCTTTAAACCCATTTTAGACCGTTTCTATCTGCCTGATATATGGCTTAAAAGCTGGCTTGTGCAAAAAAGGCCTGCTATAGCATTACCCCATCTTATTCGGTATTCACTGAAAAAGAGTGGATAAACAGTCATTTTATCTACATTTTATCGCAGTTTCGGTTTTGGGCGCGGCGGCAGTTTTTGTCGCACCTGTCGGGCTGTTTTTGGTTGTTATAACAATTGAGATCGTCATCAGGGAGATTCTCCTATGCAAAATGCTTCACTGGCCCGACGCGCCGGTCTGGCACTGCTTGCAGTGGTCGCGGTGATCGCCGTGCTGATCTGGGGCTTAGGCTGGGATCAGCTGGTCGCACGTAAAGTCGACCTGCTCTATCTCGGGCAGCAGCACCTCTTCTTAGTTTTCTGGTCAATGTTGTTCGCCCTGCTGGTCGGGGTTCCCAGCGGCATCCTGCTCAGTCGCCCGTTTGCGCGTCGCTGGGCCGAGTATGTGATGCAGATTTTCAATGTCGGTAACACCCTGCCACCGCTCGCCGTGCTGGCGCTGGCGATGGTGATTATCGGAATCGGCGACCGTCCTGCGCTGATTGCGCTGTTTCTCGCCTCGCTCCTGCCTATCGTCCGCAACACTTTCTCGGGTCTCAGCGCGGTTCCTCCGTCGCTGATTGAAGCCGCCAACGGCATCGGCATGACCAAATGGCAACGTCTGCGTCAGGTTGAGCTGCCCAATGCCATGCCCGTGATCCTCGCAGGCGTGCGCATCGCCACCGCCATTAACGTCGGTACCGCCCCACTGGCCTTCCTGATTGGTGCCAGCAGCTTTGGTGAGCTGATTTTCCCGGGTATCTACCTGAATGACTTCCCGACGCTGATTCTGGGTGCCGTCGCCACCGCGCTGGTCGCGCTGGTACTGGATATGATGCTGGCCGCGCTGGGCCGCTTTCTGAGTCCGCACGCTGCGGCATGACCACAAGGAGCTTTGTAATGCTAACGAAGTGGATTAAGAAAAGCGTTGTCGCGCTGACCGCGACGCTGCTGCTAAGCCAGACGGCGCAGGCTGCTGCCCCGCTGGTGATGGCGACCAAGAGTTTTACCGAGCAGCATATCCTGTCAGCGATGACGGTGCTCTGGCTGCAGAAGAAAGGCTTTGAGGTGGTCCCTAAACGTAATATCGCCACCACCATCGGCCGCAATGCGCTGCTGAATAAGCAGATTGATATGGTCTGGGAATACACCGGTACCTCACTGATTATCTTTAACCATATCAATCAGCCCATGTCTTCACAGCAGGCGTATGAGACGGTGAAAAAGCTGGATGCGAAACTGGGACTGGTCTGGCTCAATCCGGCCCCCATGAACAATACCTATGCCTTTGCCATGACCCGTGAACGGGCCGAAAAAGAGGGCATCAGCACGATGTCGCAGCTGGTTGCGAAGATTGAGCAGGTGCGTAAATCCGACCCGGATCATAACTGGCGTCTGGGGCTGGACCTGGAATTCTCCGGCCGTTCCGATGGCATGAAGCCGTTGCAGAAGACCTATAACCTGGCGCTGGATCGCCCGCAGATCCGTCAGATGGATCCGGGTCTGGTCTATAACGCCATTCGCGACGGTTTCGTGGATGCGGGTCTGATCTACACCACCGATGGCCGGGTTAAGGGCTTCGACCTGAAAGTGCTGGAGGATGATAAACATTTCTTCCCGAGCTACAACGTGACGCCGGTTGTGCGTCAGGATGTGCTGGCGAGCCATCCGGGGCTGGATACCGCGCTGAATCAGCTGTCTGCGCAGATCAATGATGAGGCGATCACGGAGCTGAATAAGCGGGTCGATATCGACCATGAGTCACCGGAAAAAGTGGCGCGTGATTTCCTTCAATCCAAAAACATGCTGTAAGGAGGCACTGTGGATACCCTTCACTACATCATGGATAACTGGAGCACCCTGCTCACTCTGAGCTGGCAGCACAGCTGGCTGGTGCTGGTGGCGGTCGGACTGGCGATTGTGATTGGCGTGCCGCTGGGCATTCTGATTGTGCGCGTCAGATGGCTGGCCACGCCGATTCTCGGTATCGCCACCGTGGTGCTGACCATTCCGACCATTGCGCTGTTTGGTCTGATGATCCCGCTGTTTTCGCTGATCGGTCAGGGCATCGGCGCGCTGCCGGCGATTACCGCCGTGTTCCTCTACTCGCTGCTGCCGATTGTGCGCAATACCCACACCGCGCTGGAGAATCTGCCGGACGGTCTGCGTGAAGCGGGTCGGGGCATCGGCATGACCTTCTGGCAGCGCCTGCGCTGGGTTGAGATCCCGATGGCGCTGCCGGTAATTTTTGGCGGCATCCGTACCGCCGTGGTGATGAACGTTGGCGTAATGGCGATTGCCGCCGTGATTGGCGCGGGCGGTCTGGGCCAGTTGCTGCTGGATGGTATCAGCGGCAGTGATATTCGTATGTTGATTGCCGGGGCATTAATGATTTGTCTGCTGGCTATTTTTCTTGACTGGCTGCTGCACCGTTTGCAGCAGGCGCTCACACCAAAGGGGATTCGATAATGATTACGCTGGAAAACCTGACGAAAACCTTTACCCAGAAAAACGGCACCACCAATAAAGCCGTCGATAACGTCAGCCTGCATGTGCCAGCCGGTGAGATGTGTGTGCTGCTGGGGCCATCGGGCTGCGGTAAGACCACCACGCTGAAGATGATTAACCGTCTGATTCCCGCCACCAGTGGCCGGATCCTGATTAACGGTGAAGATACCAGTACTCAGGACACCACCACGCTGCGCCGCAACATTGGCTATGTGATCCAGCAGATTGGTCTGTTTCCCAACATGACCATTGAGGAGAACATTACCGTGGTGCCGCGCATGCTGGGCTGGGATAAAAAGCAGTGCCGTGAGCGGGCCACCGAGCTGATGAGCATGGTCGCGCTGGATCCAGCTAAATTCCTGCATCGCTATCCGCGTGAGATGTCCGGCGGTCAGCAGCAGCGTATCGGCGTGATTCGTGCCCTGGCCGCGGATCCACCGGTGCTGCTGATGGATGAGCCGTTTGGTGCCGTCGACCCGATTAACCGTGAAGTGATCCAGAACGAGTTTCTCGACATGCAGCGTCAGTTGAAGAAGACCGTGATGCTGGTGAGCCACGATATTGATGAGGCGCTGAAGCTGGGCGATCGCATCGCGGTATTTGGTCAGGGTAAGATCGTGCAGTGCGCCAGCCCGGATGAGTTGCTCGCCACGCCGGCCAATGATTTTGTTGGTTCATTTGTCGGTCAGGACCGCACGCTTAAGCGTCTGTTACTGGTGCAGGCGGGCGACGTGACCGATCAGCAGCCGACCATCACCGTGCGCAGCTCGACGCCGCTGGATGAAGCTTTTGGCATGATGGATGATAACGATATGCGGTCGATTACCGTCGTCGATGAAGATGGCAAGCCGCTGGGCTTCGTGAAGCGTCGTGAGGCACGTAACGTGAGTGGCCGTTGTGAAGAGAAGCTGCACACCTTTAAGGTCACCGGTAAAGCCGAAGAGAACCTGCGCGTGGTGCTGTCAAAACTCTATGAGCACAATACAGTCTGGATGCCGATTGTCGATGAAGAGGGTCGCTACAGCGGAGAGATTTCGCAGGATTATATTGCGGATTACCTCAGCTCGGGTCGAACCCGTCGTCGACTGAATCCGTAATTTCGTCACAGTGATATAAATCAGACAAAAAGGGCCACTCTGGCCCTTTTTCGCAGAGTAAATCCAATCCCGGGTAAATCCTGCCGTAACACATCAGCTTAACGCACGGGGAACAGGGTCAGAGGAGGAAAGCGTCCCTGGTCCCCGATGCTTTGCTACAGGCGTATGCTACCATCGATTTGAATTCATGAGCCGTCTGTGAGAGATACATCGGCTCCTCTGCTTTTTATCTCCGTGAGCGTTTCCGCCTCAACCTCTTCCACCACAGGTGCTTCATCTGGCAGGACCAGATTGAGCACAATCGCCAGAATGCCGCCGGTCGTCACCGCATGACCAAACAGACTGTTAATCAGCGGCGGGAACTGCTTCAGCACCTCCGGCACCGCCTCCACACCCAGACCAATCCCGAATGAAATCGCAACAATCAGCATCTCGCGGCGGCCCAGCGGCGTCTGGGTCATCACCCGGATACCCGCAGCGACCACGCTGCCAAACATCACGATGGTCGCCCCGCCCAGCACTGACGGCGGGATCTGCTGCAGCAGCGAGCCAATAAAGGGAAAGAGTCCCAGCAGCGCCAGCATAATTCCCAGCAGCATGCCGACATAACGGCTGGCGACGCCGGTCATCTGAATCACGCCATTATTCTGCGCAAACGTGGTGTTGGGGAAGGCAGAGAAAACCGCTGCCAGCACGCAACTCAGGCCGTCGGCGACAATGCCGCCCTGGAGCCGCTGCTGAAAAGGTTTGCCGGTGATTGGCTGCTGGGAAATCAGGCAGTTGGCGGTGAGATCGCCCACCGCTTCAATCACCGCGATGACGGACACCAGCGCGATAGGCAGAAAAATAGTCCAGTCAAAGGCGAAGCCAAACCGGAAGAAGGCAGGCAGCACGTGCCAACTGCTCTCCGGCGCGATTTTCAGCTGCAGATGCCCGGTTAAGGCCGCTGCAACGCATCCCACCGCGATGCCGGCCACCACCGCCACCAGCCGCGCCCAGCGGTTACGCGAACGGTTCAGCGCCACGATCACCAGCAGCGTCAGCGCCCCAAGCGCCAGATTCCCCGGCGAGCCAAAATCGGTGGCGTTGTGACCGCCAGCCCAGTCAGTAATGCTGACTTTGATCAGGCTGATGCCTATCAGAGTGATCACCGTGCCGGTCACTACCGGCGTCAGCACTTTGCGCAGCGAGCCGACGCAGCGGCTGATCAGAACCGGAATCAGCGCCGCCACCAGATTGCAGCCAAACAGCATCGCCATAATCTCTTCCGGCGAACCGCCGCGCCCTTTCACCATCAGGCCACCAGAGAGAATCACGCCCAGAAACGCGAAGCTGGTGCCCTGCAGGCAAATCATGCCTGCGCCGACGCCATAAAAGCGTCTGGCCTGCATAAAGGTGCCTAAGCCGGAGACAAACAGCGACATGCTGATCAGATAAGGAAGATAGGCCTGCAGGCCCAGCACGGAACCAATAATCAGCGGCGGCGTGATGATGCCCACCACGCTGGCGAGCAGATGTTGCAGCGCGGCGAAAAATGCCGGGACGGGGCCAATGCGGGCTTCAAGCCCATATAACAAACCTTTCTCGTGCGAGTGCGACATGGTGGAACTCCGGCTCTGTGTGATAAGCGGAGTTAATGCATTTTCTGCGCCATGACGTCGCAAATTCGCAAAGTATGGGCCAGGTCATTCAATTTTAATGAGAATTTTTTGCAGAAAGTCAGCGGTGAGCCTGAAACTTTAGACTCACCACCGACTCAGATGACTTATTTTGTTTCATAATCAGGCGATCTTTGCACTCACAGCGTGCATAGCGTCCGGCTCCAGCAGGGAAATATCAATGTAAGGCGTCAGATCGCGCTGTTCTGCACGCGGCAGATAAGGCAGTTCGCCCAGCAGCGGCGCGGCGATTTTCTCGCGCAGAATTTCAATAATGTCGCTGTACTGCGCCAGCCCCGGATTGATGCGATTGGCGACCCAGCCAATCAGCGGCAGGCCATCCAGCGCTATCGCTTCAGCCGTCAGCAGAGCGTGACTGATACAACCCGACTGAATGCCAACTACCAGCACCACCGGCAGTTGCTGCTCAACGACCCAGCAGGAGAGCGGACGGCCGTCGTTCATCAGGCTGCGCCAGCCGCCGGTGCCCTCCACTATCACGCGGTCGGCCTGCTGCGTCAGGCTGGTTAAGCCATGGGTCAGCAAGCCATAATCGATGTGCTGCTCCGGATGGGTGCAGATCTCCTCTTCCTGAAAGACCAGCGGATTGATCGCCTCATAGGGCAAGTCAATGGAGGAAGCGCTTTGCAGAACCTGTGCATCTTTGTTACGCAGGCCATCAGCGGTTTTGACCGCACAGCGCGCGACGGGCTTGTAGCCGACGGCACGCAGTCCGGTCTGGATAAAACTTTGTAACAGGGCGCGTGACACAACCGTTTTACCCACTGCGGTATCGGTGCCGGTAACGAATAGTCTGTTCACTCAACTTCTCCTCTCAAACCGTTGCGGTTAATCGGTGATTAACCTTGCTGCGAATCGGCATTTTAAGGAATGGAAAATGATAACGGATTGCGTTAGCGCAAGTTCAGGTCTGCTTAACCTTGCAACAGCTTCACTAACAGGTGTCCGTTATAGAGCGCGTCTTTGATCAGTGCGGCACCGCCCAGCGTGCCCGGCTCACTAAATTCAGTGGGTGCCAGCTGGATGCTGGCGCTGTAGGCAGGCAGTGACTGCTGCAGAATGGTGTTGCTCACCGCCGGAAAAAGCACATCAGCGGCGGCATTCAGAGGGGAACCGATAAGAATATGTTGTGGATTGAAGATGTTGACCATCATCGCCAGAATCCGTCCAACGTGATGACCGACGCTGGCGATGGTGTCGCGCGCCAGACGGTCGCCCGACTGCGCGGCGGCGCACAGCGACTCCAGCGTCAGCGGCTGATTGTTGAGCAGACTGTCGGGCTGGGCAGGCAGACGCTGCGCCGCCAGTGCCAGCAGGCTACCGGTACTGGCCACCGTTTCCAGACAGCCATGATTCCCGCAGTAGCATTGCTGACCATAAGGGTCGATCTGGGTATGGCCGATCTCGACCAGCGCCCTGCCACTTTTATGCAGCAGCTGACCGCCACTGATGACGCCAGCGCCCACGGTTTCATCAATCACAATCTGAATCACATCCTGCGCGCCCCGTGAGGCACCAAACAGCGACTCCGCCAGCGTCCAGGCAGAGATGTCGTGCTGCACAAACACCGGCAAACCGGTTCGCGCCGCCAGCGTATCGCCCAGCGGCATATCACGCACTTCATAACCCGGCAGACGATGTACCACGCCAGAGGCGGCGTTAATCAGCCCTGGCAGCGTAATCGCGATAGCCGTGAGGCGTTCCAGCTTCTTTTGATGACGGATAAAGAAGGCATCAACCTGTTCGATCAGCGCGGTGAGTAACGGCTGTGCCGATTCATCAGGGAGGGGCAGGCTGTCTTCCACCAGCGCGCGGCTGCTGAGATCCCGAAGGGTAAAAGTCATGGCGCCACGATGCAGGCGGATCGCCAGGTAGTGCCAGGCGTCGGTGTCGAGTATCAGACCAATAGCCGGACGGCCACGACTGCCGGGATCCTGATACTCGGTCTCCTGCACCAGATGTGCGTCCAGCATTTCACGCACGATTTTGGTAATGCTGGCCGGGGCGAGCTGGGCACGACGGGAAAGTTCGATACGCGAAATGGGACCGTGACGGTCAATTAATCGATATACGACACCTGCATTGGTCTGCTTGATCTGGTCAATGTGGCCAGGTTGACTGTCCGGATTCACAACCCTGCTCCCGGTTATTTTCGCGCTTCTAAATAAACATGCGCCATGGTGAGGCAGATCAGGCGACAGCGTCAAATATTTGATTAGAAATGTGATTTATCGCACAGATTGATGCGGTGAACTGCGCGCTTCACGGTCGATTCTCCCGCAGCAACGCCATCATGTTCTCCATCTGCGCATTCATCTCGCGTCCGGCTGACCAGACCAGCCACAGCTCAGAAATGGCATCCTCTTCCATTAACGGCAGCCAGACCAGATCGGCCAGCCGCGCCCGACGAAAGGAAGCAGGCAGAATAGAAACGCCCAGACCGGTTGCCACCAGCCCCAGTATCGTCATCGCTTCACCCACTTCCTGAGTGATATAGGGCTTAATGTGGTAGCGGTGCAGCAGCGCCAGAATATCGCTGTAAAGCGCCGTTCCGCCCTGAGGATCGAAGAAGACAAAGGGTTCAGCCGCCAGGGCAGTGACAGAGATTTTTTCGGCGTCTGCCAGCGGATGCGCCTTATGCACCACGGCGTAGAGCGGCTCGCTCAGCAGCAACTGATGACGCAGATCGGCGGGCAGCGGCGTGTTGCGCATCACGCCGAGATCGAGCCGTCCATCGTGCAACGGTGCCAGCTGCTGGCGGGTGTTGATCTCCTGCATCTGTATATGTACCTGCGGCCAGCGCTGACGAAAGCGAAACAGCGCGTCAGAGACCACGGCAGTAAACGGAGCCGACGAGGTAAAGCCGATCCGCAGCTCTCCCTCTTCGCCACGATGCAACCGGGCAGCGCGATCGGCCGCCTGCTCAACCTGCAACAGGATCGCCCGGGCATCGCTCAGCAACTGATGTCCGGCGGCGGTGAGCTGCACGCTGCGGTTGGTACGGTTAAACAGCCTTGCGCCGGTTTCCGCTTCCAGCTGAATGATCTGCTGGCTGAGCGGCGGCTGAGAGATGTTCAACCGCTGGGCTGCCCGCCCGAAATGCAACTCTTCCGCCACCGCAACGAAGTAGCGCAAATGACGCAGCTCGATATTCATATGTTAAAAGTCTCATTTGAGATTATTAATATATTAGACATCATAATGCCGCTTTCCTAAGCTGACGACAGGTTTTCTGACATAAAGGACGATGTGTGAGTCGCTCAATACAGGCAACAGTGGACGAGAAAGCGGTGCCTGCCGCGCCAGAGTCCCCTGCTGCTTCAGGTTATATCCGCCGGGGAACGCCCAAATTTATGCGCGTGACGCTGGCCCTTTTCTCCGCCGGACTGGCGACCTTTGCCCTGCTCTATTGTGTGCAGCCGATTCTGCCGGTGCTGTCTCAGCAGTTTGGCGTGTCTCCGGCGACCAGCAGCCTGTCGCTCTCCATTTCGACCGGCCTGATGGCGCTCGGCCTGCTGGTCACCGGTCCGCTCTCTGATGCCATCGGACGAAAATCAGTGATGGTGACCGCCCTGATGCTGGCTGCCATCTGTACGCTGATCTCTGCCACCATGACCAGCTGGCACGGCATCCTGATTATGCGGGGGCTGATGGGTCTGTCGCTCAGCGGCGTTGCAGCGGTTGGCATGACCTATCTCAGCGAGGAGATGGATGCGCGGGTCGTCGCCTTTTCGATGGGTTTGTATATCAGCGGTAACTCGATAGGCGGGATGAGCGGACGTCTGCTGAGCGGCGTGCTGACCGACCTCTTCTCCTGGCGGATCGCCGTGGCGGTGATCGGCTGTTTTTCGCTGGCCTCGGCACTGATGTTCTGGAAGATCCTGCCTGCATCGCGGCATTTCCGTCCCATCACGCTGCGTCCACGTAATCTGCTGATTAACTTCCGGCTGCACTGGCGCGATCCGGGTCTGCCGTGGCTGTTTGCCGAGGGCTTCCTCCTGATGGGCGCCTTCGTCACTCTGTTCAACTATATTGGCTATCGTTTGCTGGACGCCCCCTGGCATCTCAGTCAGGCCGTGGTCGGGCTGCTGTCGGTGGTCTACCTCACCGGCTCCTGGAGTTCGCCGAAAGCGGGCGCGCTGACCAGCCGCCTGGGACGCGGACCGGTGATGCTGGGCGCAACGGCCATCATGCTGCTCGGTTTGCTGGCAACGGCCTTTAACTCACTCTGGCTGATCCTGCCGGGGATGATGCTGTTCACAGCCGGTTTTTTCGCTGCCCATGCGGTCGCCAGTGGCTGGATTGGTCCGCGTGCTCGCCGGGCGCGCGGACAGGCCTCTTCGCTCTATCTGTTCAGCTACTACGTGGGTTCCAGCGTGGCGGGCACGCTGGGCGGCCTGTTCTGGCATAACTTTGGCTGGAGCGGGATTACGCTGTTTATCAGCGTCCTGCTGATCCTGGCGCTGGCGGTTGCCTGGCGTCTGCACAGCAAAAAACTCTGACACCACCTCTTCCGTCAGGCCTGACCGGGCCTGACGGCGCATCACGCTAAACGTTTCATTCAGATCCACAACAAACAAAACGCCTGTTTCCCGCTATAATCCTTTTTATTGTAATAATTCATCTGCTTTGCCTTTTAACACGGCAACAAGGAACGCCTGTGGCTCTCTACTATTACGTGAATAAACAATCGGGATATAACAATAATCATGTGGTCCATGCAGCGGGTTGCCCTCATCTTCCCGACATGGATAACAGACTGTTTCTGGGCAGTTTTTACCACGTGAATGCCGCCATTTTACAGGCGAAAAAATATTATGCGGGTGCGATCGGCTGTGAAAATTGCTGTCCGCTCAATAACGCCGAATCGCAGACCGCTCAGCTCAGTGTGGCCCTGAAGCACACGCCGACATCACGTTAATCCCATCGGGCAGCCCGGTGGCGAAACGCTCCCCACTGCGCTGCTCCCATGACTTCCGGTCAAAAGACAAACCGCTCCAGCGAATAATGCCCGCACGTCATCGCACACAATAACCTCAGGCTATCGCCCATGGACCGGGCGATAAAATAAATTCAGCAATAAAAGCCGTTTATAAGGTTTCTCTTCCCGGCTTATTGACTACAATAGCGTTTAATTTGTGACGCAGGTCACTTTCGCGGGGTGTTTCTGCCACATCCAAATTCGCTTTTCTGACTGACTTGACTCCTCATGCAATCAACAACTGTTTCACGTAAAACTGCCTGGCTACGCGTAGTATTGCTGGCCATCGCCGCCTTTGTATTCAACACCACCGAATTTGTGCCGGTTGGCCTGCTATCCGATATCGCGGCTGACTTCGCCATGCCGACGGCGGATGTCGGGATCATGCTGACTATCTACGCCTGGGTGGTCGCACTGCTCTCACTGCCGCTGATGCTGCTGACCCGCAATGTAGAGCGGCGACTGCTGCTGGGTGTGCTGTTCCTGATCTTTATCGTCAGTCATGGGCTTTCGACCGTCGCCTGGGATTTCCGGTCGCTGATGGTGTCGCGCGTAGGGATCGCCCTGTCTCATGCGGTGTTCTGGTCGATCACCGCCTCGCTGGCGATTCGCGTTGCACCTGCCGGTAAGAAAACGCAGGCGCTGAGCATGCTGGCGACCGGTACCGCGCTGGCGATGGTACTGGGCGTGCCGATTGGTCGCGTGGTCGGTCAGTATCTTGGCTGGCGGACTACCTTCGGCGCGATTGGCCTTTCGGCGCTGGTGCTGATGATTATGCTGGTGCGGATCCTGCCGCGTCTGCCGAGTGAGCATACCGGCTCGCTGAGCAGTGTGCCGATGCTGTTCCGCCGTCCGGCGCTGGTCAGCATGTATCTGCTGGTGACGCTGGTGGTGACCGCGCATTACACCGCTTACAGCTATATCGAACCGTTTATGCAGAACGTCGCCCATTCCAGTGGCAATTTCACCACCCTGCTGCTGCTGCTGTTTGGCACAGCCGGTATCGTGGGCAGCGTGCTGTTCAGTACCCTCGGCAATAAATTTCCCTCCGGCCTGCTGATTGCCGCCATCGCGCTGATCACCCTGTGCATGGGACTGCTGATTTTTGCTGCCGTCCGGCCTGCCGCGATTTCAACGCTGTGCGTTGTCTGGGGTATGGCGATGATGATGATTGGACTGGGTATGCAGGTACGGGTGCTGTCGCTGGCACCGGATGCCACGGATGTGGCGATGTCGCTGATGTCCGGTATCTACAATATCGGTATTGGCGCGGGCGCGCTGCTGGGTAATCAGGTCAGTCTGCATCTGAGCATGGCGGAAGTCGGGAACGTCGGCGGGATGATTGGTCTGGTGGCGTTACTGTGGTGTGTGTACATCTTCCGTCGTTATCCCCAGTTGCGGAGCAACGGATAACACGCTGACGTCAGCATAAAAAAAGGCTTCAGATAAGTGGGTTTATCTGAAGCCTGTTTATCATTATTTATCGTGCTTTTACTTATAAAGAACGGCTGTGCCATGCAGGTTGTTGCTGCCAGAGGTCGAAGTGATGCGGAAAGACTTTGCCCCGACATCGCTGGCCTTTTCTGACAGTTGCTGCTCCAGCGAGGTCAGATTAGTACTGCCCGTTGCGCTGATGACGCCGATTTTCTGCTGATCCAGTGGTGTGCTGCTGACCTGCTGGGCCGCCACGCTGGCAAATGAGAGGCCGCTGAGTAAAGCCGCCGCCACCATCATGTTGATACGTTTCATAACGAACCCCTTCTCACTTTATCTGTTAAAAACCAAATTACTGATAAATCACAGCCGTGCCGTGCAGTTTGTTCTGGCCGCTGGTTGAGGTGATGCGGAACGATTTCGCACCGGCTTCATCCGCTTTGGCACTCAGCTGTGATTCAAGGGAAGTCAGGTTGGTGCCGCCCTGTACTGAGATGGTGCCAACTGGCTGCTGATGAGTTGGTTCGCTGGTCACGAGGTCAGCGGCATAAGCGCCAAAAGTCAGAGTTGTCAGTGCCAGAGCTGCCAGGGTGGTTTTGATGGTTTTCATAATATTCTCTCTATTCGGTAATTGAATTCGGTTGGTCTGAATTGGGTTGTCGCTATTTAATTAACGACCGTTAAACAAATGATAGACCCCGATGCGGCCTGTCGTCAATATTTATTTAATGAGCGTTATTTTAATCGCGAAGTGGCGTGATTATGGGCTTCAGCCCCTTTTCTGACTTAACCATAGGGGCGGTAAGATTGCGCTGGCGCACAAAATGGCAACCCCTGCTGGCGGGATCCACAGCGGGCCTTGCACATTTTTATAATGATCGGTAATTTAATAGGATGTTTTACTGTCAGTGAGGGTGTATGAGTCAGGTTCAGGATTGCGATGTAAAGAAATGCCGTGGCCGACCTAAAGTGTTCGATCGCGAAGCGGCGCTCGATAAAGCACTGACTCTGTTCTGGACACACGGTTACGAGGGCACGTCTCTGTCCGATCTGGTGGCCGCCACCGGGGCTAAAGCGCCGACCCTTTACGCAGAGTTTGTGAATAAAGAGGGGCTGTTTCGCGCGGCGATGGAGCGCTATGTTGAGAAGTTCAGCGCATGGCGTGAAGCGGCGTTAGGTGATGACCAGTTACCGGTGGATCGCGCGATTGAAGGCTATTTCCGCGCCACCGCAGCCTGTTTTACCGAACGCGACTCTCCCGGTGGCTGTTTCTTTATCTGTACCTCGACCGCCCTGTCGGCGGCGTCAAAAGAGATTGCCAGCATGCTGCAACAGCAGCATCAGTCACAGGAGCATGTGTTAAGAGATTTTCTGCTGGCACGTCAGCAGCGTGGCGAACTGAGTGCGTCAGTGAATATTCCGGCGCTGTCCCGCTATCTGGGTTGTATGCTGCAGGGCATGTCGGTGCGGGCGCGTGAAGGCGCGGAGCGTGACGACCTGGAGAGTATTATTGATACGCTTATGGCGATGTGGCCGACGCTGACCGGCTTGTGTCAGGCTAAGCGTTAAAAATATCAGGGCGGCGAGGCCGCCCTTTCCCTCCTCTATTCCAGAAAGAACACCGGTTTCAACGGCTGACTGACCGGGCTGTTATCAGCATTCGACGGCATCAGATCTTTCATCGAGGCCCACCAGCGCTGACACACCTCCGTCTTTGCCACCGCGTTCCAGCGCTCCTCAGATTCAATCTCAACGCTGGCGAACAGCAGATGCCGTTCGGCGTCCAGCCAGATGGCATAATTGTGTGCGCCGTGCGCTTTCAGCGTCTCGGCCAGTTCCGGCCAGATCGGTGAGTGGCGACGTTCATACTCCGCATGACAGTCGGCATTCACCTGCATCACAAAAGCTTTACGCAGCATTAGCCGGCCCCACATCCAGCGCCGGTCGCCATGGTTTCACGCCGAAGCGCTCACCCAGCGCGACCAGTTGCTCTGTCGTTATGCTCTGACGAATCCCGCCCATTGACAGCACTTTGACGATGACTTCGGACGATTTCTCCGCTGTATCTATCAGGCCAAAGGTCTCATCAAGCGTCGGGCCCGTGCCGAAGACGCCGTGGAACGGCCACATTACCAGAGTGTGTGACTGCATCTGACCGGCGGTCGCGGTGCCGATTTCATCGGTGCCGGGCACCATCCAGGGTAAAACCCCTACGCCATCCGGGAAGACCACCAGACATTCGGTGCTGCCTTCCCACAGCAGGCGGGTGAAGCGGGCAGAATCCATCTCCACTACATAGCTTAAGGCCATAAAATTTGTGGCGTGGCAGTGCATAATTACCCGGTCTGCGCCCTTGCTGACCGCTTTACGCACCGCGTGAGACTGAAAGTGTGACGCCAGCTCCGAGGTTGGCAAACCGCCATTCGACAGACCCCAGTGAATTTTATAAGAAAGCCCTTTTTCATCGACCTGCAGCAGCGCCAGGCAATCTGCCGGATCCAGCTGGACGTTTCGCATGAATTTTCCAGACCCGGTCACCAGAAACCAGTCATTCGCCAGCGCCGGAGCGGGTTGCGTCAGCTCAATACAGCGCGGTGTTGTGCAGAAGTCTGCGGTAAAGGGTCTGACCTCCTCCTCCAGCAGACGCAGGCTGACGTTGCCGCCGTTACGCTCGTCCCAGCCCTTCAGCCACATGTCGCTGGTCGCCTTGACCATTCCCTTAACAAACCCGGAAGAAAGTATGCTTTGCATCGTGAAATCCTTAACGTTGGCTCAAGATCTGTTGTTCATAATGACGGACATCGCCTAACCAGCTGGCATCAGCCGGGACGTCATGGCGCAGGCACCAGGCTTCCCATACCGCCTGCCACGGCAGCGATTTTTGCTCTTCCAGCAGAGCCAGACGCGCGGTGTAATCGCCGCTGCTCTCGGCCTGACGCAAACGGTCGCCTGGCTCCAGCAGGGCACGCAGCAGCGCTTTTTTAGTGTTACGGGTGCCGATAACCCAGGCGGCAATCCGGTTGATGGAGGCGTCGAAGAAATCGAGTCCGATATGCACTTTGTCGAACAGCTGATGGCGGACGATCTCACTGGCGATCGCCTGGGTTTCATCATCCAGCAGCACTACATGGTCGCTGTCCCAGCGCACCGGGCGGCTGACGTGCAATAGCAGGCGCGGCACATAGAGCATGGCGGCTGAAATTTTGTCGGAGATCACTTCGGTGGGATGGAAATGGCCTGCATCCAGGCACAGTGCCGTCTGGCGGCTGGCGGCGTAACCCAGATAAAACTCATTAGAACCCACGGTGTAGCTCTCTGCGCCAATCCCAAACAGCTTGCTCTCCACCGCATCAATATGGTGCTGCGGGTTGAGTTTTTCTGAGATGACTTCATCCAGCGCGCTCATCAGGCGCTGACGCGGCGCCAGCCGATCGACGGTAATATCTTTCATGCCGTCCGGCACCCAGATATTCATCACTGACGGCGTGCCCAGTTGCTCACCAAAATGAGCGGAGATGCGGCGACTCGCTTTGCAGTGATCGATCCAGAACTGACGCACGGTGTTATCACTGTGCGACAGTGTAAAGCCGTCGGCACTCATCGGATGCGAGAAACAGCTGGGGTTAAAATCCAGCCCCAAATGATGCTCTTTAGCCCAGGCGACCCAGTTAGCAAAATGGGCCGGTTCAATCGCGTCCCGCTCTACCGGCTTGTCGCTTTCCAGATAGATGGCGTGCAGGTTCAGACGTTTTGCGCCCGGGATCAGCGACATCGCCTTGTCGATATCACTGCGTAATTCACTGGCATTCCGTGCCCGCCCTGGATAGTTGCCGGTTGCCTGAATGCCGCCGGTCAATGCGCCCTGCGGGTTCTCAAATCCCCGGACATCATCCCCCTGCCAGCAGTGCATCGAGACCGGAATACGGTCCAGCTGACGGATAGCCTGTTCAACATCAACCCCATTGTCGGCGTAGCGTTGTTTAGCCAGTTCAAAAGCCTGTTCAATCTGCTTAGTCATAAGCGGGTTCCTTAGCGGGTTGACTCAGCGTCGCGAAGCGTGCCTGACTGGCACGGAAGACGCTGTGAGTGTGCGGTTCGAATTTTTCGAGTGGGAAGTTGTTGATGACGCTGCAGCGGAAGTCAGCCACATCGTTCAGTTCGCCCAGCGCAATCAGCTGGCATCCGACGTTACCCAGCGTGGAGGCTTCAACCGGACCGGCCAGAACCGGAATCTGACAGGCATCGGCGCAGAGCTGATTAAGAAAACGGTTCTGGCTGCCGCCCCCTACCACATGCAGCTGGCTGAACGCCTTGCCGCGCAGCGTGGCCAGTTCATGAATGACTTCTCGGTAGAGCAGCGCCAGGCTGTCAAAAATGCAGCGTGCCAGTGCAGCGGCCGATTGCGGCACCACCATTCCCTGCCCGGCGCAGGCGTTCTGAATCTCGTTGACCATGCTGTCGGGATTGATAAAGCGCGCATCGTTGGGGTTGATGAGTGACACACAGGCGGGCTGGCACGCCGTCTCTTCAATCAGCGCGCTGAGATCGTCAATCTGGAGTTCGGTGCAGATGCGCTGTAACAGCCATAAACCCATGATATTTTTCAGTACCCGGTAGCCTTCTGCGCCGCCCTCATTGGTGATATTGGCGCGCAGTGCGGCGTCACTGGCATAGGGCTGCAGACTTTCAAAGCCCATCAGCGACCAGGTTCCGGAGCTGAGATAGGCGGCATCGTCCTGCATCAGCGGCGTTGCCAGCACGGCGCTGGCGGTGTCGTGAGTGGCGACGGCGATGACGGGAACCGGTTTTCCCGCGCGATTGATCCAGTGGCCGACGGTATGACCTGGTGCCTGCGGCTGACCGAACCACTGCGCATCAACCCCCGCCCAGGCGAGCAAATCGCGATCCCACTCGCCGCTGTGAATATTGAGCATCTGCGTGGTGGTGGCGTTGGTGTATTCCCAGTTGAGGTTGCCGGTCAGGCGATAATGCAGGTAGTCAGGGATCATCAGCGCATGCGCCACGCGGGCCTGCCAGTCAGGCTGCTGCTGATGCAGCGCGCGCATCTGATAGAGCGTATTGAACGGCAGAAACTGAATGCCGGTGCGGGCGTAGATAGCGCTGCGGCTCAGTTCCTGTTGCGCCTGCTCCATCAGGCCATGGGTGCGCGCATCGCGGTAGCTGACCGCCTCACCCACCGGTTCGCCCTGCGCATCCAGCAGCACCATATCCACGCCCCAGGTGTCGATGCCCATACTGTCCGGAACGATCCCCTCTTCATCTAACTGAGCCAGCCCGGCGCGGATCTCCTGCTCCAGCATCGCCAGATCCCAGCAGTCATAACCGGCACGACGCTGACGCCTGTTTTTAAAGCGCCGGACCTCACGCAGCGCGAGCTGGCGCTGTGCGGCATCCCAGCTGGCGAGCATCACCCGTCCGCTGGATGCGCCGAGATCGATAGCAACAATGTTTCTCCTGGTCATGGCGAGGATTCCCTGTGATTGAGTGGTCACAGAGTAAAAACCTTACCGGTTTAACACCTTCCCCGGAGTGCCAGCGGCGGAAAAGCCCTGGCAGACTTGCAAAGAACTTCGTGAGAGAGATCACAGAGGCGGCAGTGAGGAGGATGTGACCCCTGCCGCAAATCTGTTAACTGCTGAGGATTTCTTGAAAAATCAGCAGGATTCCTGCTGAGTCCGGCTGAAAATTCAAGGTAAGGTGACGGCGTGCTGATTAGACTGCGTTACGGTTTTGTTAATCAGCGAGAGAAGATCATGACCATATTGCACAGTGCGGATTTCTTCCCCGAAGGGGATTACGCAATAGCGATTGAACCCCGGATACCCCAGGCAGCCTTTCCGGAACATCACCATGATTTCCATGAGATTGTGCTGGTTGAACAAGGCTCTGGCATTCATGTGTTTAATGGTCAGCCACAAACGCTGTGCGCCGGATGCGTCTGCTTTGTGCGCGATCACGATCGTCATCTCTATGAGCAGACCGACAATCTTTGCCTGACCAACGTGCTCTATCGCAGTCCGGGAGCGTTTCGCTTTCTCTCCGGGCTGCAGGCTTTACTGCCCTGCGATCAGGATGGGCAATACAGCTCTCACTGGCGCATCAATCACAAAGTGATGGCCCAGGCGCTGAGCGTCGCGGCGCAGATGCGGCCGGATGATGCCTGGTCGCTGGAGAAACAGGCGCGACAGGAACAGCTCTTTTTACAGCTGCTGGTGCTGTTGCGTGAAGCGTGCATTGACGGGCAGAGTCAGGATCAGGAGGCGCGGCTGCATCGCCTGCTCGACTGGCTGGGCGATCATTACAGTGATGAGATCGTCTGGGACGAGCTGGCCGATCGCTTTTCGCTCTCGCTGCGTACCCTGCATCGGCAGATGAAGCAGCAAACCGGCAGTACGCCGCAGCGCTATCTGAACCGTTTGCGACTGTTGCAGGCCCGTCATCTGCTGCGTCACAGTGATATGCGTATTACCGACATCGCCTTCCAGTGTGGATTTGGTGACAGCAACCATTTCTCAACCCTGTTCAGGCGCGAATTTGGCTGCGCACCGCGAGCGGAGCGCCAGCAGATGATGTAAAGGAGTCGAACATGGCGTTGATACTCAGCCGGGATGACTATTTCCCCGCCGCTACTCTGCCGGTGGCGGTGGCCGAAAGGATGCCCCAACCCTCTTTCCCGCCGCACCGACACGAGTTCAGTGAAATCGTGATTGTCTGGCGCGGCAACGGCCTGCACGTCCTCAACGATCGCCCCTGGCTGATAACCTGCGGCGACGTTTTTTATATCCGCGACAGTGACTGCCATAGCTACGACAGCGTCAACGATCTGGTGCTGGATAACATCCTCTACTGCCGTGACCGTTTTGGTCTTGCTCTTGACTGGAATCAGCTGCTGCCGCACCAGGACATAGATGAACCGGGCTGCTGGCGGCTGACGACGCGAGGGATGGCGCTGGCCAGGGGCGTGATCAGCCAGCTGGAGCGTGAAAGCCGCAAAAGCGATCCCCTGTCCGTGCAGCTCTCAGAGGCGCTATTTTTACAGCTGGCGCTGATTCTGCGTCGTCACGGCTACGCGGCCGACCGTCCGTGGGCATTGCCGGAGGGTGAACAGCTCGATCTGCTGATGTCGGCCCTACAGGGCGCGATTGCCCGCCCCTTTGATCTGGCAGCGTTTTGTCAGCAGAACCAGCTCAGCGAACGGGCACTGAAGCAGCTTTTCCGTCAGCAAACCGGGATGACTATCGGTCACTACCTGCGTCAGCTGCAGCTCTGCCAGGCAAAATATCTGCTGCGCACCCAGGATTGCCTGATTAGTGAGGTCGCCGCCCGTTGCGGCTTTGATGACAGTAACTATTTCTCGGTGGTCTTCACCCGTGATACCGGTTTAACGCCCAGCGCCTGGCGTCAGCGATTTATCGCGCCCCGGCAGGCGTTGAAAAGTACCGAGTCTGAATAAAACGGGCCTGCCATGCAGGCCCTTTCAGATTATAGACAAAAGCAGTCCTGCATTGCTGTGAAACAGTGCCTGAACAGGGAACAGGGTCAGATCGGAAAGACGCTAAGGCCAGTCCATGACATGCCCGGCCCGCGCGATTACGCACCTCATCCATGAGGTGCGCCCGTAACCGGGCCAACGCCCGGCGTTTTTGTCCATGGCGCGGGACGCTTTCCTCTTCTGACCCAGTTCCCTGCGCGTTCTGCTAATGTGTTGCTGAAACTTAAACCCCGACGGAGTGAACAATCAGGCCGCCATACCCAGACCAACAATATTGGCGGCAATGATAATCACCACACAGCCGATCGATAACACGCTCACCGGGCGACGTCCCGCTGACTTCCACTCTTTCATCAGCAGGCCTACCAGCCCACCACACAGAACGTAAAGGCTCATGTGCAGCATCCAGCTGACATAGTCATACTGCGCCGGGATTCGGGCATGTCCCCAGGCGTAGAAGAAGAACTGCAGATACCACATGGTGCCGCCGAGCACGGCAAAAGCCGTGTTAGCAATCAACAGCGACTTCCCGACGGAGAAGTCTTTTCGCACCGACAACTCTGGCCGGGTGGCCAGCCGCCAGAAACAGAAGCCCAGATTGACCAGCGCCCCGCCGCCCATGATGACCACATAGCTGGGTAACGCCACATAGAGGGGATCGATGCCGAGATTAGCGGCAGCCTGATGCATTGGTTTCGCCGCATCCATCGCAAACGACATACCGGCCGAGAAAATGCCGCACATCACCGCCAGCACCAGTCCCTTCCTGAGATTAAACTCCTCCGCGTTAATCCCCAGTGCGCGCTCCTTTAATAGCCCGGCACGCGACACAATCCCGACGCCAATCAGCGCCACCAGCACGCCCAGCAACGTTAACCGGCCACCCGCCGAGGCGAACAGCTCACCAAAGCGACCCTGCAATAGCGGCGTCATCAGCGTGCCGACCACCAGGGTAATCCCAATCGCGATACCGATGCCCATCGACATCCCGAGATAGCGCATGGTCAGGCCGTAGTTGATATTGCCTATGCCCCACATCGCGCCAAACAGAAAGACCGGCATAAGCTGCGACAGCGTAAAGCTGCTGTAATAGGCCATAAAGTCCGGCAGCAAAATGACACTCACCGCCCACGGCAGGATCAGCCACGACATCAGGCCGCCAATCGACCACATGGTTTCCCATGACCATCTTTTCACCTGTTTAAACGGCGCGTAGAAACACGCGGCGCTGGCAGCACCGACAAAATGCCAGAAGATACCCGCAATAATGGCACTGTTCATTGTTATTCCCCGGTTAGGTTGAGGCCTGTCGGAAACCTGACTGCTTCCGCTCAGCAGGCAGTCTACGTTTTGCAGGAATTCCTCAGCCTTTGGATAAATGCCGGAAGCCGGAGCGAAGTGGCAATTTCTGACCGTTATTCCCGTCAGGGATCACAATTTCACAGTTGTTATAAAATCGGACCATAAATGCGCTAACCCGCTTATTATTCACTGTTTTTTACCGTTCTGCCGTGTGGCGCAGCACAATTCTGATCTGACTGCCATTGATGCTGGTATGGTGGCAAATCTGCAAAGAAGTCGCTTATTAACGCGGACAAGGTCGTATAGACTGGGGAAAATTGATCGAAACAGGGATTGGGATGACATCAAAGTGGTTAACACTGTTTCTTTCGCGGTCGGTCAGCCGGGTGATGCTGGATGATCTGCGGGCGATATTACCCGCGGATGCGATAAAGGTGTTTGTGAATGGCCTGGATGAAACGCACTACGCCACGATTGAATGTGTGCAGGCGGAGAAGCATTGCGCGCTTATCGCCTCGGCGATTGTGGTCTGGCGTCAGCTCGGGCACGTGCATCATATTCTCTACAAAAAAGGCGAGGTGTTGCGTGAGGAGAACGATGCGACGCAGTTCCAGCTCTTTACCCTGCTGAAAACCCACCGCGCAGTCCTCCAGATCTCATGATAAGATCGCGTCCCCTGAAAACGCTGTTTGCAGCAGGTTGAATATGAGAATTGGAATTCTGTTTCCGATCGCCATCATCGTGGCGGGCGTGGGCTTTCTGGCATGGTTTATTGGCAGCGGCCTGGCGATGCCAGGCTCCTGATCGTTAGCGCAGCTGACTGTCTTTACTGCCACGACGATTATATAAGCTGCTGGTCTGCTGCTGTTTATCGATTTTTTCCTGACACGCCACGCAGTAGTGCACCCCTTTCAGCGCCTGACGGCGCGCTTCAGGAATCGGTTCGCCGCAGAGTTCACATTCGGTGGCGCTTTCGCCCTGCCCGATCGATTGTCTTACCCGCTCAATTCCATCATTAACGGTGCTATCAATCTGCTCCTGTACTGCGCCTTCTGCTGCCCATCCGCTTGCCATTTTTTAACCCCTTTCTTACGACTTTACTCCTTTAAATCTACAACATATTGACGTTTTTGCCGCAGAACTCACCGATATCTGTGATTGGCTGCCAGCCGGACTCTCAGGCTGGCAATAAGCTAAAGGTCACGCTCAGCGTTCTGTTTCACCCTGCTATCACATTACTGCAACGTATCGATAGCGGAGAGTTAAGCGAATGACAACACATCATCAACATTACATTCATGGCGGATTCGTCGCTCATCAGGGTGACCAGTGGATTGAGGTGATCAACCCGGCGACAGAGGCGCTGCTGTCACGCATTCCCGAAGGCACTCGTCAGGATGCCCGCCTTGCCATCGACGCAGCAGAGGCGGCTCAGCCGGGATGGGAAGCGCTGCCTGCGGTTGAGCGTGGCGTCTGGCTGCACAAAATCGCCAGCGCCATCCGCGACCGCGAACCTGAACTGACGGCTACCATTGTGGCGGAGGGCGGCAAAACCCAGGGACTGGCGAAGACCGAAGTGCTGTTTACCGCCGACTATCTTGATTATATGGCCGAATGGGCGCGACGTTATGAAGGGGAAATCATCAACAGCGACCGCCCCAGTGAGAACATCTTCCTGTTTAAAAAGGCGATTGGCGTCACGACCGGGATTTTGCCGTGGAACTTCCCCTTCTTCCTGATCGCCCGAAAAGCGGCGCCGGCCCTGATCACCGGCAACACCATTGTCATTAAACCCAGTGAGCTGACCCCGAACAATGCGGCGCTGTTTGCCGACATCATTCATAAGCTGGGCCTGCCTGCGGGTGTCATCAATGTTGTCTATGGTCTGGGGCCGGAAGTGGGACAGGAGCTGGCGGCAAACCCGAAAGTCGGGCTGGTGAGCCTGACCGGCAGCGTCGGCGCCGGTATCGCCACCATGGAAGCCGCCGCTAAAAATGTCACCAGAGTGTCGCTGGAACTGGGCGGCAAAGCCCCCGCCATCGTAATGGATGATGCCGATCTCGATCTGGCGGTGCAGGCGATTGTGAGTTCACGGATGATCAACAGCGGCCAGGTCTGTAACTGCGCAGAGCGGGTCTATGTTCAGGAAGGCATTTACGATCGTTTTATCAGCGCACTGACCACCGCGTTTCAGCAGGTGACATTTGGCGATCCGGCCGAACACAGTGATATCGATATGGGGCCGCTGATTACGGCCGCTGCCCGGGATCGGGTTGAGCAGAAAGTGGCGGATGCCGTCGCCGCCGGGGCCAGAGTCGTGCTGGGCGGCAAGCGCGCCGGAAACAAAGGCTTCTTCTTCGAACCGACGCTGCTGACCAATGTGCGTCAGGAGATGGCGATTATGCAGGAGGAGATTTTTGGCCCGGTGTTGCCGGTGATGACTTTTAAAACGCTGGATGAGGCGATTGCCCTGGCTAACGACTGCGAGTATGGGCTGACCTCCTCGATTTACACCCGGAATCTCAATACCACCATGATCGCGCTGCGGAAACTGAAGTTCGGCGAGACCTACGTAAACCGCGAGAACTTCGAGGCGATGCAGGGCTTTCATGCCGGATGGCGTAAGTCGGGTATCGGCGGTGCCGATGGGAAACATGGACTGGAGGAGTATCTGCAAACCCATGTTGCCTATTTACAGTTCAGTTAAGCGCAGGCTCGATTTTCAGACCTGACAGATTAGTGACAAGACTGAATCAGTGTGAATCTGGCAGCATCCCATAGGCTCAACACGCAGGGAACACGGTCAGAGGAGGAAAGCGTCCCGCGCCTGTGACAAAAACGCCGGGAGCGTTTTTGAACAACGCAACGCGTTGGCCCGGCAACGGACGCACCTCAGGGATGAGGTGCGTAATCGTGCGGGCCGGGCATGCCAGGGATGGCGGCTTTTGCGACTTTCCGATCTGACCGTGTTTTCTGCGCAGGCTCGATCTCACCACAGAACGTTCCTGGCTCTGCTATGCCACCCGCTTACTGCAGCGCAGCAGCGCGATGCCACTCAGCACCGCCACCGCCATCAGGTAATAGCCTGGCGCCAGGCTGCTGCCGGTGGCGGCAATCAGCATGCTGCAAATCAGCGGCGCAAACCCGCCAAATACCGTCACAGCCACGTTGTAACTGATCGCTATACCGCTGGCGCGCGTGGTCGCCGGGAAGAGATCCGCCATCACAGACGGCACCGTCGAGAAATAGACTGACTTCAGCAGTGCCATCCAGGCCACCAGCAGGATCAGCGTCGTGGGCGTGGTGTGATCGACCATCCATTTGAAAGCAGGATAGATGGTCGCCATCAGCAGCAGCAGCGATCCCCACATCAGCGGCAACCGGCCAATCCGCTCTGCCCACAATCCCATGATGGGCGTCACCACCGTCAGGATAATTCCCGCGATCAGCGTGGCGGTGAAGGCGACCGACCCCGGCAGATGCAGGGTTTTGGTGGCGTAGGTCGGAATGTAGTTGAGCATGTAATTGACTGCGGTCGAAATCACCATCACGCCAATCGCCAGCGTGATCAGCGCTTTCTGCCGCCCGAACAGCGTTTTCAGCGGCGCGGCTTCTTTCTCCTGCGTGGCAAAGCTGGCGGGCTCCTGCACATGACGGCGGATGTAGATCCCCAGCGGGCCAATCAGCAGACCGAAAGCAAACGGAATGCGCCAGCCCCACGCCTGAATGTCACTTTCACTCAGCCAGTGGGTCAGCCCCAGCCCGAACGCCGAAGCCATCAGCGTGCTGGCCCCCTGGGTGGCGAACTGCCAGCTGGCGATAAAGGCTTTACGCTCGGGAAAGTGCTCCACCAGGAAGGCGGTCGAACTGCCAAATTCACCTCCGGCTGAGAAGCCCTGAATGAGTCGCGCCAGGATGATCAGCAGCGGTGCCGCCAGACCGATGGTGGCGTAGCCCGGCATAAAGGTAATGATCGCCCCGCCCAGCATCATCAGGTTAATCGACAGCAGCAGCGCCTTTTTACGGCCGTGACGATCGGCATAATTGCCGAGCACAATGGCGCCTAGCGGACGGATCAGGAAGGAGATACCGAAGCTGCCAAAGGTCAGCAGCAGCGACACCGACGGATCGCTGACCGGAAAGAAGACGTGCGCGATGTAGCTGGCGAAAAAGCCATAGACCGCGATGTCGAACCACTCCAGCGCGTTGCCGATGCAGGTGGCGAACAGCGTTTTGTGCAGGCTGGGTTTCACCTGCGGGGTATTCTGCGCGATGCTACTCATTGTTCACCTCTCCGCCACTGATGGTGGCGCGTCATCAGCTGTTCGCCCTCTTCGCCCAGTTGCCAGAACAGCCGGGTCATGATCGCCAGGCCTTCGCGTGCAATAGAGTTGAGCATGTGTTCGTTAACGCCGTGCTGGCCGCAGGCGGGATAGGAATGCGGCACCCACAGCGTCGGCAGGCCAAGGATATCGGCGAAGACCTCATTCGGTAGTGAACCGCCAAGATTCGGTAACAGCGCCGGTTTTTTACCGCTGCTGCGGGCCAGCGTATCCAGCGTCCAGGCCACCAGCGGATCCCGCGGATCGAGCCGTGTTGCCGGTGAACCGCGCAGAAACTCCACTTTGACGTTATCGAAGCCGTGCTGATGCAGGTGACTTTCTAGGTGCTGCACCAGGTTTTCCCAGTCAGTGCCGACCACAAACCGCAGCTGACAGACCGCCGTGGCGCTGCCCGGAATGGCGTTCATCGGGCGCGCCGGATTGCCGGTTTCAAAGGCCAGTACCTCCAGCGTGTTCCAGCCATAAAGCCGCTCTGCAGGCGTCAGGCCAGGCTCGCCCCAGCCTTCTGCCAGCGCCGGATCGCCCGGCATGCCGCCCACCTCAATATCACTGAGGATGGCGCGCACCGCGTCGGTCAGTGAGTCCGGTTTCAGCGCAGCGACCTGCAATACGCCCTGCGCATTCACCAGGCAGGCGATCGCATTCGCCAGCTGGGTGCCGGGATTACTGAGCAGTCCGCCCCAGTTGCCGGAGTGATAGGCGTTGTCACGTGCCCGGATGGTCAGCCGAAAGTTCGCCGCGCCACGCGACCCCAGGAACAGTGTCGGCCGCAGTGCGTTGAGTCGTGGGCCATCCGAGGCGATAAAGAGATCGGCCTCTAAGAGTGCCTGCTGCTGCTGGCAGATCGCCGCCAGCCCAGGCGAACTGATCTCTTCACCCATCTCAAAAAGGATTTTGCAGTTGAAGCCCAGCGTTTCACCGCGCGCCTGCCAGACCTGCTCCAGCGCCACAAGATTAACGCAGTGCTGGCCTTTGTTGTCCGCGCTGCCGCGTCCATACAGGCGATCGTCTTCGGCTGTGAGTTGCCATGGCGATAAGCCTTCGCGCCAGTTTTCATCGTCGCCGAATACCACATCGCCGTGGCCGTAGCAGAGCAGCGTCGGTTTTAGCGGATCTTCAATGCGGGTGGCGATCAGAAACGGCGGGCTGCCGGGTTGCGGATTGTCAAACGGGTGCAGCGTGAATCCCATTTTCGCCAGCTGCGGGCCAATCTCCTGCTGCAGATAATGGTCCAGCTCCGCCCGTCTGCTGGCGTGCTGGCTTTCGGTCACGCAGGCGACGCGCCGTGCCAGCAGCTGCTGAAACTCACCGCTGTCGAAATAGTGCATCGCCTGGTCAACTGCCTGTTGCTCTGTCATGTTTGCCCTGTCTGTTATTTTTATCGTGCTTTATCTTTGACAAACTTCTCTCTTTGCCACAATTATCAATTTATCGAGTGAGCTTTGCTTTTAAAGCAACGCACCGCTGCCCTTTTATGATGCGTTATTGCCGGAGTGACCATGTTAAGCAGCGAGAGCCGCTATTTCCTGGCGGTGGTTGAGAGCGGCTCGCTGAGCGCCGCCAGTGAGCAATTGTTTGTCGCGGTGTCGGCGATCAGCCGTCAGATTCAGCGGCTGGAAGCGCAGGTCGGGGTGCCGCTGTTTGAGCGGCATGCGCGCGGCATGGTGTTGAATGAGGCGGGTGAGATTTTTGCGCATCACGTTCGTAAAAGTCAGCTCGATATGGAATATGCGCTGGCGGAGATTAAGGGGTTGAAGGCGGTACGCCGCAGCCTGATCCGTATCGCCTGCACGGATGGGATGGCGTTCAGTCTGTTGCCTGGCCTGCTGGCGGAGTTTCGCCTGGCGAATCCCGGTGCGCTGTTTGCGATTAACGTGACACACTCGCAGGGCGTGGCGGCATGCGTCAGGGCGGGTGAATGTGATGTAGCGCTGCAGTTTAGTCTGCAGCCTGAGCGCAGCGTTGAGGTGCTCGGTTCGTGGCCCGCGCCGGTGTTGCTGGCGATGCATGAGTCACATCCGCTGGCGTCACGTGAGGTGACACTGGGCGATCTCCATCGCTGGCCGCTGGCATTACCGGGTCATCACACCACCGTGCGGCAGCTGTTTGATCTCTCCTGTCAGATGAATGACTGTGTGGTTGAGCCGGTGCTGACCTGCGACTATTTCGCTACGCTTTATCACTTTTTGCTGCATACGCCGCAAGCGGTGACCATCTGCAGCGCGTTTACGCTGTTGTTTGAGCGCGAGGCGCAAAATCTGGTGCTGCGGTCGTTGGGGGTGGATCAGTTGAGTCAGCGCACGCTGCAGCTTCAGACGGTGTCGGGACGTCAGCGCAATGCGGCCCTGACGCTGTTTCTGCAGTTTTTACAGCAGCGGCTGACGGAGAGGGATCAGCAGGTGAGGATGGGATAACAAGCCCGTGGGACTATACACTCTTGACGTCTTTACAGACTTGTTACAAGCAGCGGTAAGATCGAGGTAGCTAAGGGAACACGACCCGATCGGAAAGTCGCAAAAGCCGCCATCCCTGGCATGCCCGGCCCGCACGATTACGCACCTCATCCCTGAGGTGCGCCCGTAAACGGGCCAACGCGTTGCGTTGTTCAAAAACGCTCCCGGCGTTTTTGTCCTGGTGCGGGACGCTTTCCTCCTCGGGTCGTGTTCCCTTCGCGTTGAGCTTATTTATTGCTGTCAGATCTATCCTGACTTTGGTGCATAAGCAGAGACTAACTACGGAGCAGGCCTCTGGGTTTGTGGCAGTCGCTTACTGCTTAATATCAACCTGATAGAAGATATGCTTGCCGAACGGATCGACCTGATAGCCGCTGACCGATTTGCGTACAGGCTCGAAGATGGTGGAGTGCGCAATCATCACGGCGGGCATCTGGTCATGCATCATCTGCTGCGCCTGCAGATAGAGCGCGGTGCGTTTGCCCTGATCCGGCTCAGCGCGGGCTTCGGTGATTAACTTCTCAAACGGCTGGTAGCACCATTTTGAGGAGTTAGAACCGCCCTGCGCAGAGGTGCAGCTGTAGAGTGGGCCGAAGAAGTTATCCGGATCGCCGGTCGCGGTAGTCCAGCCCATCAGCGCGGCCTGATGCTCGCCGCTGCGCACGCGTTTCAGGTATTCGCCCCACTCATAGCTGACGATGTTGGCTTTGATGCCGACTTTGGCCCAGTCCGACTGAATCATCTCCGCCATGCGGCGCGCATTCGGGTTGTAAGGTCGCTGAACCGGCATCGCCCAGAGCGCAATCTCCGTCCCCGGTTTGACGCCTGCCTGCTGCAGCAACGCTTTGGCCTTTTCCGGGTCATAGTCGTAATCTTTCAGATCTTTGTCCGCGCTCCAGACGCCCGGCGGCAGGATATTTTTCGCGACCGTGCCGGTGCCTTTAAATATCGCCTCAATGATTGCCGGTTTGTTGATTGCCATTGCCAGCGCCTGGCGCACTTTGACGTTGTCGGTTGGCGCTTTCGTGGTGTTAAACGCCAGGAAGCCGGTGTTCAGACCCGCCTTCTGTTCCAGGGTGATATTCGGATTGGCGCGCATTTTGTCGAGATCGGCGGGGTTCGGGAAAGGCATCACCTGACACTCGTTCTTCTCCAGCTTGGCGTAACGCACGGAGGCGTCGGGTGTAATGCTGAATACCAGCCGGTCGAGTTTCGCCTTGCCCTGCCAGTAGTCCGGGAACGCTTTGTAGAGGATGCGCGAATCTTTCTGATACTGCACCAGTTCAAACGGGCCGGTGCCAATCGGGTTCATATCGACCTTCTCCGGCGTCCCCGCTTTCAGCATGGCGTCTGCATATTCAGCCGAGTGGATCGAGGCGAAATACCACGCGAGATCGGCAAGAAACGGGGCTTCCGGATGGGCAAGCGTGAAGCGCACGGTGTGGTCATCAACCCGGTCGATACTTTTAATCAGCGTGGAGAGTTCGAGGCTTTCGAAGTTGGAATAGGTGCCGCCAGAGACATTATGGTAGGGATTTTTCGGGTCCATCTGGCGCATAAACGAGAAGATCACATCATCGGCGTTGAAGTCGCGGCTGGGTTTGAACTGTTTGTTGCTCTGGAACTTCACGTTCTTACGCAGATGGAAGGTGTAGACGGTGCCATCCGGGCTGATCTCCCAGCTTTCCGCCAGGCTCGGCACCAGGTTCGTGGTGCCGGGTGTGAAGTCCACCAGCCGGTTGAATACCGGTACCGCACTGGCGTCAACACTGGTTCCGGAGGTATAGAGCTGAGGGTTAAAATTCTCTGGTGATCCCTCAGAACAGTAGACCAGCGTTTTGGCGTTAACGCTGCCAGCCAGCGCTATCCCCGCAGTAACAAGCGCTAAGGTGGCTATCTTGATTTTCATTATCATCCTCGCTTTGTATTGACTTCCGGTGATCACAATATCTAAATGAATCATTCAGATGCTTCATTGATAGCACGATTCGGCACCATAGCGAACCCCGCCCGTGGCTGACTAATAAGGAATAGTGATGACAGACAAACCAGAGTCGCAACTCACCGAACGTTTTTTCCGTTACCTCGCCGTCAGCAGTCAGAGCGATGCCAAATCGACAGCTTTGCCCAGCACGCCGAGCCAGCACGCCATGGCGAAACTGCTGGCGGATGAACTGCGCGCCTTAGGGCTGGATGAGGTGGTGATTGATGACCATGCCACGGTGACGGCGGTGAAACGCGGCAACCGTCCTGACGCACCGCGTATCGGATTTATTACCCACATCGATACCGTTGATGTGGGTTTGTCGCCCGATATCCACCCGCAGATCCTTACCTGGCAGGGTGAGGATCTCTGTCTGAATGCAGAGCAGGATATCTGGCTGCGCCGCGATGAACATCCGGAGATCGCGCCTTATGTGGGTCAGGAGGTGATCTTCAGCGACGGCACCAGCGTGCTGGGTGCAGACAACAAAGCGGCAGTTAGCGTGGTGATGACGCTGATGGCGAACCTCAAAGGGGATCATGGCGATATCGTGGTGGCCTTTGTGCCGGATGAAGAGATTGGCCTGCGCGGGGCGAAAGCGCTGGATCTGGAAACACGCTTCAACGTCGATTTTGCGTGGACCATCGACTGCTGCGAACTGGGCGAAGTGGTGTACGAGAACTTTAATGGCGCCGCTGCAGAGATTGTGTTTACCGGCGTTCCGGCACATCCGATGTCGGGCAAAGGCGTACTGGTTAATCCGCTGCTGATGGCCCATGACTACATCAGCCTGTTTGATCGTAAGCAGACACCGGAGCACACCGAAGGTCGCGAAGGCTATATCTGGTTCAATGAGATTCAGGCCAACGCCAGCAAGGCGACCCTGAAGGTCTCAATCCGTGATTTTGATCTGGCCAGCTTCGCGGCACGCAAGCAGCAGCTACAGCAGGCGGCTGAAGAACTCGCGGCGCGTTATCCCACCGGTGAGGTGAGTATTACGATCAGCGATATCTACAGCAACATCAGCAATGCGCTGGGTGAGGATCGTCGGGCAATTGACCTGATCTTCAGTGCCTTTGCCGCGCTGGAGATTGAACCAAAAGTGATTCCGATGCGGGGCGGCACAGACGGGGCGGCGCTGTCAGCTAAAGGGTTGCTGACGCCAAACTTCTTTACCGGCGCGCATAATTTCCATTCACGTTTCGAGTTTCTGCCGATCACGTCGTTTGTGAAGTCCTATCAGGTGGCAGAAAAACTCTGTTATCTGGCGGCAGGTTAAGCAGGAAAATCGGGCGCAGAACGCGCCCGATTGCGATTATGGCTTCGCGCTGACATCAATACCCGGGAAGTATTTTTCAGCCAGCTTTTTGATGGTGCCATCGCCCTGCACTTTAGCGATCGCCGCATCCAGTTCCTGCTTCAGCTTCGCGTCATCTTTGCGCAGGCCGTAACCGATGCCCGAACCAAGAATCGCGTCATCTTCGACTGGCTTGCCGACAAAACCAAAGCCTTTGCCCTGCGGCTTATCGAGGAAGCCCGACTGGCCGGCAGCGGACATCACCAGCGTGCCATCAAGGCGGCCCGCGACCATGTCGTTATAAACCTGGTTCTGATCCTGATACGACGTGACCGTTACGCCCTGCGTCTCCCAGTGCTTCTTCGCATAGGTTTCCTGAATCGATCCCTGCAATACACCGATGTTTTTACCTTTGAGGCTTTCAGCGGTCGGTGCCAGATTTTCACCGTTCTTCGCCACTAACATGGTCGGAATACGGTAGATCGGCTGCGTGAACGCAATGCTTTTCGCGCGCGCTTCGGTGATGTTCATCGCCGAGTTAATGGCGTCGAATTTCTTCGCCTGCAGTGCCGGGATCAGCGCATCAAAGCTGCTCTCAACCCAGTGGCAGCTGAAATTGCCCGCTTTACAGATGGCGTTACCCAGCTCGATATCAAAGCCTTCCAGCTCACCCTTGGCGTTGCGGCTTTCAAACGGCGGATATTGTGACTCCACGCCGTAACGTAAATCCTGTGCCAGTGCCTGTACCGATGTCATCATGCCCAGAGCGAGAAAAAGCGCGTTCAGTTTCTTCATTATTTACCCCGAAAAGTCCTGGTTACCTGTTCCCGGTGCTGCTCCACGCGGTGGCGTGATTCAGTGAGAAAAAGCACATAGCGCAGCCGCGCCAGCCTCTAGTGTCGCCTCGTCTTTCGCAAAAGAGAGACGAATCAGTTTGTTGTCAGTGCCATCCATATAAAACGCCGACAGCGGTATAGTTGCCACACCGTTATCGACAATAAGACGTTTTACCATTTCACCGTCTGGTTCGTCACTGAAATGTCCATAGCTCGCGAGCATGAAGAACGAACCGGCGCTCGGCAGCAGCCGGAATGGGGAGTTCTCCATCAGCGCGATCAGCCGATCGCGCTTCTGCTGATAGAAAGCGTTAAGCGACAGATAGTTCTCCGGCGTTTGCAGATAGTGTGCGAACCCCACCTGCATCGGCGTATCGGCGGCGTACATCATAAACTGATGCACTTTCACCAGTTCAGTCATCAGCTCCACCGGTGCCAGACAGTAGCCGACCCGCCAGCCGGTAACGTGGAAGGTTTTACCAAACGAGGAGACGATAACACTGCGCGCCGCCAGCTCCGGGTGCGTCGCCATCCCGCAGTGCGGGCGGCCATCAAACAGAATATGTTCGTAAACCTCATCGGAGAGCACCACGATATCGGTGTTGCGAATCAGAGCCGCCAGCTGATTGAGATCGTCGGGCGTCAGTACCTGCGCGCTGGGATTGTGCGGCGTATTAATGATGATCATGCGGGTGCGTGGCGTGATCGCGGCCCGCAGTTGATCCCAGTCGATCGCAAATGACGGCACCTGGAGCTTCAGGCCTATCGGTGTTGCGCCCTGCAATCGCACCACCGGCGCATAACTGTCAAATGCCGGTTCAAAGAAGATCACCTCGTCGCCCTGATGGACCAGCGCGGTAATCGCCATATAAATTCCCTGGCTGGCGCTGCCGGTGATCAGCACCTCACTGGCGGCATCATAGGACTGCCCATAGAGCGCCTGCACTTTGCTGGCGAGCGCCTCACGTAAGGCGGGCAGACCCATCATGGCGGCATACTGATTGTGCCCCTCCTGCATCGCACGGCTGACTGTGTCAACCAGCGCCGGATCACAGGGGAAGTTGGGTGCGCCCTGCGACAGGTTAATTGCCTGATGCTGCGCCGAGAGCTGGCCAATTACGCTGAAAATAGTGGTGCCGACGTCCGGCAATTTTGAGTGGATAGCGACAGGCGTTTTCAGGGACATATTCTCTCCGTCAGGGGCATAACCGGTCAGATCCGGTAAATAACTATTCAACGGGCTGCGGCTTGAGTCGGCAAGCGAAATGTCGTCATAATAGCCATGATAAAAATGCATAGCTGAGGTTCAATGTGTCACGCTCATCGCTGCCGCTTAATGCCATACACGCCTTTCTGGTGACCGCCCGATACCTGAATCTGACTCACGCTGCCCGTGAGCTGTGCCTGACGCAGGGTGCCGTCAGTCGCAAGATTGCCGCGCTGGAGCAGTGGCTGGGCGTAACACTGTTTGACCGCCACGCACGTGGCCTGCGGCTGACGCCACAGGGCGCTTCGCTTTTGCCGGAATTACAGCAGGGTTTTGAGCTGATGGTGCAGGCCAGCGAAAAGGTCCGCCGCACTCAGGTCAGCATTCGCCTCAAAGCCCCGACCTGTGCGTTGCGCTGGCTGGTGCCGCGGCTGATGGCGCTGGAACAACAGCGCCCGGAACTGCATGTCGCCCTGACGACGACACTGGATCATGCTGCGCAGCTTGAGAACTTTGATGCGGCGATTGTCTATGGCAAGCCACATTCTGAGGGGATCTGTCTGTTCAGCGAGTCACTGACGCCGGTCATGGCAGCGGATCAGCCCTGCCCGGACTCGCCGACGGCGCTGGCCGCAATGACGTTTCTGCATCCCACCGCAGACACGCGTGACTGGCACTGCTGGCTGCAGGCGCAGCAGATGACGCTGAGTATGAAGCGGAACCAGCATTTTGCCACGATGGACTTAGCAATTAGTGCAGCGATTCAGGGGTTTGGTGTGGCGATTGCCGACAGCAATCTGGTCGAGAGTGATATTGCCAGCGGCAGGCTGATTAAGCCGTTCGCTGGCGAGGTCAGAACCGGTGCCGTTTACAGTTTACTGCAACGGCCCGCACAGGATGCGCCACCGTTCCTGGCGGAACTGGTGGCGTGGCTTTGCCGGGATCAGAAGGTGACCCAGTCGCCATTTTCAGCAGGTTTAGCCTGAGGCGCACTCAGCACGGGAGCTTTTGGCGCGGCAGGTTTATTGCTGATAGTTGGCGAGCTCTTGCGGTCGCTGGAGAGGCGGAACTTCGATACAGAGGCCTGCAGCGCTTCCGTCTGCAGTGCCAGCGCGCTCGCCGCGGCGGAGACTTCCTCAACCAGGGAGGCGTTCTGCTGTGTCACGCTGTCCATTTCGGTCACGGCCGTTCCAACCTGAGAAATGCCCTTGCTCTGCTCTTCTGAAGCGGAGGCAATCTGTTTCATGATCGCATCCACATCCTGCACCGATTTCAGAATATTATTCATGGTGCCGCCGGTGGTGCTTACCAGCTCGGCACCTTTGCCCACACGCTGAACGGACTCTTCAATCAGCGTCGCGATCTCTTTAGCGGCGTTGGCGCTGCGCTGTGCCAGATTGCGCACTTCCGATGCCACAACCGCAAAACCCCGCCCCTGTTCGCCGGCACGTGCCGCTTCGACAGCGGCGTTCAGCGCCAGAATATTCGTCTGGAAGGCGATGCCGTTAATCACGTTGGTGATCTCAGCGATTTTCTTCGAGCTGCCGGAGATGCCATCCATGGTGCTGACTACTTCACTGACCAGCTGGCCGCCACGTTGTGCCGTGGTGGTAGCGGTTTCTGCCAGCAGGCTCGCCTGGCGCGCGTTGTCGGCGTTGAATTTCACCGTCGCCGTCAGCTGCTCCATGCTGGCCGCAGTCTGCTCCAGCGCAGCGGCCTGCTCTTCGGTACGTGAAGAGAGGTCGTTGTTACCGGCAGAGATTTCTGCCGCACCGCGCGAGATATTCTCGGTGCCGCTGCGAATAGCGCTGACCGCTTCACGCAGACTGTCCTGCATGGCGCTCAGCAGTGGAACCAGTTTACCGACGCAGTTGCGACCGAAATCGGATACCGGCTGGCTGAGGTCGCCCGTCGCGATCACCGCGAAGTGGGTACGGATACTTTCCAGCGGACGGACGAGCATCGCCACCAGATAACGGTCGGTAAACAGGAGGATGAACAGACCGATAATCACCGTGATGGTGATAATGGTTTTGGTGGTCGCGGTAAGGTGATCAACTTCTACCCGGGTGGTATCCAGCTTTTGCGCTGCGCTCTGGCTGAATTTCTCTGCGCTGACGCCAAAGGCACGGCTCAATGGCGGAGTAACGTTGTTCGCCTGCTGGCGATAGGCATCCGGTGAGGCCTGACGGGCCAGCTGCAGTTGTGGCGTCACGCCCTCATCCAGCAGCTTTTGCCAGTTCTGGATCACGCCATCCACCACGTCCGGGCTCATCGGACCGGGTGCCAGCTGTTTGAAGCGCGCCAGTTGCTGGGTCATACCATCCAGCGCCTGCTGCACGGGGGCATAAGCCTCATCGGTCAGCGCTTTGCCCGCCGCTTTGCCTTCCATTACGCGGGATAAGCGCGTAATGACACGAAAATATTGATCGTTGCCTTTGCTCAGCACCGTCATTTGCTCAACCAGATGACGGTCAACCTCATTGCCTTCGCTGAGCGCACCAAGAGAGTGGATGCTATACAGCCCGACGCCGCTCCACAGTAAGCAAAACAGCCCCAGAATCGTCAGCATCACTGCGCGAATGGTAAAATTTTTGAGCATTCCCATACCAAAATCCTATACACGTTGACCCGCAAGCGTCGGGCATAGGAGGTATATCGGCATGCGATAGTGAAAATGTAACTGTTTTGTTACCTATTTATTTTCAGCGTCTAATGGGAATTTATGAATTAAAGGCATTTAAATTCAATGAGTTGAAATTTAATAAGCAGATTAATTCCATTCGCATAACTTAATGATTAGCAGCCTAACCTTCATCACCCGATTAAAGTCTGACCATTCGCGTCATTAACAGCCGGAAGAGTCGCATGCGGGCGCGCATAAAGTTTCGCTTCAGAACCAGCCCATCCCTGCGATCCTCTCCGAGTGACATTGTCACGTCATTACCCGGATGCCAGGCTGGCCAGACGACCTCGCCCTCAAGCTGGTGCCTGTATTCCGTAGCATCACGGGCAAAGGTAAACCAGTACTCGCTGACTCGCGCGGCGAATGCCCGATCGGCCTCGCTGAATGGCCGGGCTTCATTCGGATCCGGCATCTGGCTCAGCGTATTCAGAACATAGGGCACTTCGTTGCCGTGCCAGGTGCCGTGCGGATAAAGGTCGCGCGCATGCTCGGAGACATAATCAAACCAGTAGCGCCAGCCGGGCATTCCGGCATTGTGCTGCGCACGCATCACCAGCCACGGCATAAGACTGAAGGCCATATCGCGCGCCACCGCCCGTCCCAGCCGCTGATCGTCATGGATGTCATACATCCATTTAAGCGTCCGGTAGGTGAGACGATTTTTAGCGCGCAGCTGATGCAACACGGCGGTGGCGTCGACGCCAAAATATTCCAGTACGCTGGCTTCATCGCTGTTGCTACCCGCCATCAGCGGCAGACGGTGTTGTTTGCCAGCCAGAAAGGTTTTCAGCATCGGCTCGGGCAGGACGGCGTCACCGGCAATCGGAACCGGCGGGATCGCCAGCGGCCCTTCCAGCGACCAGAAGGCATCGGCGGGCAGTGCGCGCAGCGCATCAGCGCTGGCATCGGGCGGCAGGCCGAAATGACGGGCTACCGCCACGCCCTGCTGACGTGCTTTTTTCTGCGGCGTGTCCGGCAGGCTATACGCGCTCTGTACGATCCCTTTATGAAACAGCCCTTCTGCCAGCGGCGAACAGCAGAGGGAGAGTACGCTTCGCGCACCCGAAGATTCACCGAACAGAGTCACATTGCGGCGGTCGCCACCGAAAGCGGGAATGTTGCGCTGCACCCACTGCAGTGCGGCAATCTGATCGAGCAGGCCAAAGTTGTTCACCGTACCCGCAGCAGGATATTCAGCATCCAGGGCAGGATGTGAGAAGAAACCGAGATGGCCGAGACGGTAGTTGATTGTGACCACCACCGCGCCGCGTGACGCCAGCGGCTTGCCGCTGTAGGGTGCCAGCCTGCCCGCGCCAATGGTGTAGCCACCGCCGTGCAGCCACACCATCACCGGCAGCGGCGTTGACGGCTCAACATCGGGCGTCCAGACATTCAGGTAGAGGCAATCTTCGCTGAACTCACCAGGATCGCCACCGCCGACTGCCTGGCAGTAAGTCCGGTTTTGCCAGCCGGATGCCCCGAATGCGGTAGCGTCGCGCACCTGCTGCCAGGGCGTGACCGGCTGAGGCGGACGCCAGCGCAATGCGCCAACCGGTGCCGCCGCATAAGGTATGCCTTTGAATACGAAAAGGTCATCGTCCATGCATCCACGCAACTCACCCTCAGCAGTCATGATCCTCAGACCTGTTTCGTTTTTCATTCCTGTTTCCCTGTTCAAACGTACCTCCATTATTTGCAGGCCCGCCAGCATTGTCCAGGTACGGGAGGGATTTGCAGAATATGCCGAAGAGTAAGAGGCAGGCGTGAACAGGCTCATCAACAGGTTCAGCGAGTCAGTTGCGGTGATACGTTAACGTCGTTTATCTCTTAATCATGGGTTAATAGCCTGGCAGCACGCGTGAGCGCGTCATCAGGCTGTCACCCTGTGCGTCTCTGCCTCATAAAATCAGTCAGGCTGCTAACGGATGAGGATACTCACGCGGGTAAACCTGCGCTTGCCGGTAAAGCGTCGGGTTTTTCAGTGAATTTCAGCAAAGCCCCCGGCCTGCGCCGCTTCAGGACCATCAGCGGGCAACAGAGGCGTTGCCCGCCAGAACACTCAGGCCGGTCGCAGGCCGCACTGCGCCAGAGAGTGCTCCTGCCGTTCTTCATAGAGCGCCATCTCATCCAGCACGGCTGCGCCCAGCGCGGCTTCAAACGCCTGACGGCTGGACTGGCCAGCCGAACGGACCTGCGCCCGATCGCCGAGGTTGGACTGAAAAATGCCTGCCGCGCTCACGGGCAGGAAATCTTCATAAATGATGGGATCGGCCAGCACACGCCCCTCTTTGATGAGCGTCTCCAGCGATTCCCCCTGAGCGGGCGGCGTCGCAATGCCCTTTTCACTCAGGCGATAATGGAACCAGGCCAGCCCCTGCTGGCGCAGCGTGGTCTCGTCGTCGGGGAAATCACGGAAAATCGCCGCCAGATGTTGCTGATGCTGCTGGTTATCCTGACCGCTGCCCGCCTCACTCAGCAACCGATCGTAGAGCGCGCGTCCTGCGGGCGTCAGCGCCACACCGCGCTGTTCGATTTCACCGAAGCGCGCGGTATGCCTTCCCTGGTGCCCATCCTTAAAGATGATCGGTTCTTCCAGCGCTTTAAAGCTGGTCTGACGTAACAGGATTGGCACCTGACGACGCGGCGGTCCCTCGATCAGCGTTTTCGGTTCGATGCCACGTGACGGCATCAGTTGCTGGACGCGGTCGATATCCAGCGTGCGCGGCGTGAGATGGTTGATGTGGCAGCCGGGGAAACAGACCACGTCCGCAATCAGCCGATGCTGCTGGTTCAGCGCCTGATAGGTCTGACTGTCTACGCTGCTGTGGGCATGCCAGCGGAAGGTTTCCAGTGCTTCAATCACAAATTCAGTGGCCTGCTCGTCAGAGAATCCGCCCTGCTGCTGATGCAGCTCCAGCAACTCCCGGCAACGGGGGGTGAAAATGTCGCGCGCGGCAAGAATCTCCGCCGCCCTTTCGCGCAGCGCCTGATCGTCGATCAGTTCTGGTCGTAACAGTGAGGTAAAGACCCGGAAGGGATTGCGCCGGAGTGCCGCATCGCTCACCGGCCGGAACGCCGTAGAGTGGACGGGAACACCCGCCTGGGAAAGATCGTAATAGCCCACTGGATGCATTCCCATCACCGCAAACAACTGCCGCAGTGTGGCTAATTCGTCTGCCGTGCCCACGCGGATCGCACCGTGGCGTTCCAGGTTGAGTCGGTCGATTTCATCGGCGGCCGTGAGGCGATCTTTCAGCGCAATATCCGCTTCCAGCGCGCGGTCGTTGACGGTCGCCACCAGCTGCATCAGCGTGCCATACTGCGGCACTTCCTGCTGATACATGACTGACATCGCCTGAGAGAAACGGGTGCGGATGAGATCCGCACTGAGAAAGTTGTCCATCTTATCCACCTGACACCATGAGCGTTGCTGCTAATGTAATGCAACGCGCTGGCCTCAGTGGAAAAAATCACGAATCTGTGATCGGCTTAAAGCCGTAACGGTTTTTTAACAGCAGCATCAGGGTGGTGATCACAGCCGGTATCGCCAGCAGCAAAAAGATGAAGCTGAAGGACCAGCCGAGGGACATCATCTCTGCGCCAACAAAGGCGCTCAGAATCGCGCCAATGCGGCCCACACCGTGCATCCAGCTGGAGCCGGTCGCGCGGGCGTGAGTCGGATAATAGCTGGCAGATAACGCATTCATGCCGGTATTGGCGCCGTTGAAACAGAAGCCACTGCAGAAGGCGATGGTGCTCATCATGCCCACCTCGGCTGGCGAAAAACCGAGTGCCACAATAAACAGTCCGCCGCAGCCGTAGATCGCCGCCAGCGCCAGGTTGGCGTTGAAGCGATCCATCATCCAGCCCGCAAACAGGGAACCCAGCGTCCCGCCCGCCTGATACATCGCCGTGATAATCGCCGCTTCGGTGACGGACATGCCCAGGGTATTCACCAGTGACGGCAGCCAGCTGCCAATCAGGTAGACCATGAACAACCCCATGAAATAGCCGCCCCACAGCATGGTGCTGCCAAACAGATAGCGGCGTGAAAGGACGGTGCCTATCGCGCTGCCGGCCGGCACGGTGGCCTCTGGCGCGTAAAACGCACAGTCGGGCCGGGTTTTGCCCGGCATCATCCGGTCGAGAATCGCGTGAATGCGCTCAGCCGCTGCGCCACGGCTGATGAGGAATCGCACTGACTCCGGCAGGCCGCGAATCAGCAATGGCAATACCAGCAGTGGCAGAATGCCGCCCAGCAGCAGCACGGAGTGCCAGTTATAACGCGGTAACAGCCAGGAAGCGGCAAATCCCCCACTGGCGGCCCCGAAGGTGAAACCGCAGAAGACGACCGTGATGAGAAAGGCCCGCCGCCGTTCAGGAGCATATTCCGCCACCAAGGTGCCAACGTTGGGCATCGCCGCACCCAGTCCCAGCCCGGTCAGGAAGCGGAATAGCATCATCTGCTCGATGTTCTGCGACAGCGCCGTTGCCAGCGTCCAGAGACCGAAAAAGAAAACGCTTAAGATAATCATCATGCGACGGCCATAGCGGTCAGCCAGCGGCCCCGCCACCATCGCCCCCAGCGCCAGCCCGATTAAGGCGGCGCTGATGACGACCCCAAGCTGCTGATTCGTTACGCCCCACGCGGCTTTCAGCGTCGGCGCAATAAATCCCATGATCGCAATGTCCATGCCATCGAGTGCCACCACAATAAAACAGAGCGCAATGAGCCGCTTTTGCCAGTGGCTCAGCTCCTGCTGGTTGATAAGCTGGCGGACATCTACCGCCTCGACGCTGGTCAATGAACACTCCCCGGGAGTTACGAAATCTGGCATCAGTTTAAGTAAAAAAAACGGCGTTTATGATAGCCGATCGTTAACCTTAAGCGGTCAGATTTTTAGTTGATAGTGAGAATTATTCAATTTGAAAGCGGTAAGCTGTTGATTTACAGCAGGCCTGAGGTAAGCCACTTTACGGGTATTTTCTGCTGAGTGCTTTGGGATCAATGAGTTAATCAATAAATCAGTCATTCAGCCCTGTTTGTTAAAATAAATTTGCAGCAAAGTTAACAAAATTCATTTTAAACAGTTGCCTGAAGGCGGTCATTCTCATTAAGTTTAGGATATGGAAAAAAATATCCTTTTCAATCAGCGCATTCGCTTGCGCCATTTACATACCTTTGTTGCGGTCGCGCAGCAAGGCACACTGGGCCGGGCGGCTGAGACGCTTAGCCTGAGTCAGCCTGCCCTGTCTAAAACCCTGAATGAGCTGGAGGAGTTAACGGGCGTGCGCCTGTTTGAACGTGGCCGCCTGGGCGCGCAGCTGACGACGATGGGGGAACAGTTCCTGACCCATGCGGTGCGGGTTCTCGATGCGCTGAACCATGCCGGACAGAGTTTCAATGAGCAGCCGGGTGATGCGCCGGTGATTATCCGTCTGGGGGCATTGACCACTGCCGCAATGGGGATGCTGCCGCGTATCCTGGATCGTTTTCATCAGCTGCAGCCCAACACCACCATTCAGGTGGCGACGCTGCACAACAATGTGTTGCTGGCGGGATTACGCGGCGGCGAGTTTGACATCGGGATCGGGCGGATGGCGGACAGCGACATGATGACCGGGCTGACCTACGAACTGCTGTTTCTGGAGTCGCTCAAGCTGGTGGTCAGGCCCGAGCATCCGCTATTAAGTGACAACGTCACTCTTTCACGGGCGATGCAGTGGCCTGTCGTGATTTCACCTGAGGGCACTGCGCCGCGCCGTATTGCGCAGCAGATGCTGGACGAACAGGGTTGCACTCTGCCGCCGCACTGTATTGAAACTTCATCGACTTCGCTGGCGCGTCAGCTGGCGCTTCGCTACGACTATATCTGGTTCGTTCCATCCGGTGCGATTAAAGAGGATCTCAGCCACAACGCGGTCTGTGCGCTGCCGATTAACTCGTCCGGGCCAGGCGAGCCCGTGGGCATCATTACCCGTACCGGCGCAGAACTGAGCCTGAGTGCCGAGGTGCTAATGTCCACCATTCGTAAGTTTCACAGCTAGCGGCTGCGTTTCGCATGCCGCTCGCGGTTTTCAAGGCGCGCCTTATCCGTTTTGCGCAATCCCACATACAGTGCCCCGGCTCCGCCATGGCGGGTCTGGGCCACGCAAAAAGTCTGCACATCATCAAACTGCTGTAACCAGCGCGCCAGATAGCTGCGCACAATATTGGCATGTGATTCGTTATCCCGGCCTTTACCGTGAATGATCAGCAGATTCCGCAGCCCCTGTTTGTGCGCCTGCATCATAAAGTTAAACAGTGCCTGACGGCAGGTTTCGACCGGTTGCCGCAACAGGTTAAGACTGGCATCCAGCTTATACTCACCCCGGCGCAGTTTATCCAGAATACCCTGCTGGATACCGTCGGCTTTAAATTCCAGCGGCGTGTTAAGCGGCATAATCTCCAGATAACCGCGGGTCAGGAAATTTTCCTGCTCCGATTCGCCCGGCGGTTTGCGGGGCGCTTTGGTGGAAGGGGCTTTGAGCCACAACGTAGTGGTGGTGTCTTTTAACGGCGTGACATCGCCCATGGCATCCCGAAAGAGATCATTATCATCAAGGTTCATGGTTTTCTCACACCAGGTTAAATTGATCGAATGGGCAAATCAGGCTTTAACAGTTAGCGTAGCAAACGTTGCATTCACCGGATCGCCCCACTTTTCGAATGTAACGGGCAGTGCAGAACCCTGTCGCAGATCACATAAGTGGAAACTTATCGTGACACTTTGATGTTCCGGCATTCTGAGAGGCCCGTCACATCAGCGTTTGACGTTGTGTGCTTCATCCATAATGTTTGTGGGTGTAAAACTGCTCGGATGAGTTCCCTTCAGCACAAAAAATGTTAAAATTGACCCCAGTCAATAATCGTCGAGCAAACCATTATGATCCCTGAAAAACGCAGCATTCGTCGTATTCAGTCAGGCGGTTGTGCCATTCACTGCCAGGATTGCAGCATCAGTCAGCTCTGCATCCCCTTCACGTTAAATGAACATGAGCTGGATCAGCTCGACAATATCATTGAGCGTAAAAAACCTATTCAGAAAGGGCAAACCCTTTTCAAAGCGGGAGACGATCTTAAGTCTCTGTATGCAATTCGCTCCGGCACCATTAAAAGCTACACCATTACCGAACAGGGTGACGAGCAAATCACCGGTTTCCATCTGGCGGGCGATTTAGTCGGCTTTGATGCCATCATGGGCTCGAACCACCCCAGCTTTGCCCAGGCGCTGGAAACGGCGATGGTCTGTGAGATCCCTTTTGAAACGCTGGATGACCTGTCGGGCAAAATGCCGGCCCTGCGTCAGCAGATGATGCGTCTGATGAGCGGTGAAATCAAAGGCGACCAGGATATGATCCTGCTGCTGTCGAAGAAAAATGCCGAAGAGCGCCTGGCGGCGTTTATCTGGAACCTCTCACGTCGTTTCGGTCAGCGCGGTTTTTCACAGCGCGAATTCCGCCTCACCATGACGCGTGGCGACATCGGGAATTACCTGGGCCTGACGGTTGAAACCATCAGCCGTCTGCTGGGTCGTTTCCAGAAGTCCGGTATGCTGGCGGTGAAAGGCAAATACATTACGATTGAAAACCACGCCCTGCTGGAAGAGTTAGCCGGTCAGAGCCATCAGGCCGCCTGATTCGCAGCCGGATCAATAAATCTTATTTTGTTGATCCGGCAGTAACTTTTTCACTTCTTCCGCTGTTCAACATAGGCTATCTTTATTCCAGTCGCTCTGGTTTAAGGAGAACGCCTCATGTCCCAGTACCAAAATATTCTGGTCGCCATTGATGCCCAGCAAGACGATCAGCCCGCGCTGCGACGTGCGGTCTATCTGAATCAACGCCTCGGCGGAAGAATTAAAGCCTTCCTGCCTATCTATGACTTCTCATATGAAATGACCACCCTGCTTTCGCCGGATGAACGCGCGTCGATGCGCCAGGGCGTCATCAGCCAGCGCACCGAATGGATCCGCGAGCAGGCCCGTGCTTATCTTGATGCCGGTATCGAAATTGATATCAAAGTAATCTGGCACAACCGTCCTTACGAAGCCATTATTCAGGAAGTCCTCGCTCATCAGCACGATCTGGTGCTGAAGATGGCGCATCAGCATGACCGACTGGAGTCAGTGATTTTCACCCCAACCGACTGGCATCTGCTGCGTAAATGCCCGTGCCCGGTCTGGATGGTCAAAGATCAGCCGTGGCCGGAAGGCGGTAAAGCCATTGTCGCGGTCAATCTTGCCAGCGAAGAGCCGCATCACGATGGCCTGAATCAGAAGCTGATCCGTGAGACGGTGAAGCTGGCGGAAAAAGTGAATCAGACCGAAGTTCATCTGGTCGGTGCCTACCCGATTACCCCTATCAATATTGCTATCGAACTGCCCGATTTTGATCCCAGCGTCTACAACGACGCCATCCGGGGTCAGCATCTGGTGGCCATGAAAGCGCTACGCCAGAAATTCTCGATTGGTGAAGAGTTTACCCATGTGGCTAAGGGCCTGCCGGAAGAAGTCATCCCCGATCTGGCCGCGCATCTCGGTGCCGGTGTCGTGGTGCTGGGTACTATCGGACGGACCGGCCTGTCGGCGGCGTTCCTGGGTAATACGGCGGAACAGGTGATTGACCATTTGCGTTGCGATCTGCTGGCGCTGAAGCCTGACGATTTTAAATCGCCGATTGATCTGGATGATGAAGAGGATGAGGAGGAGTGATTATCCTCTTACAGAAGACGGGCGGCTGATTAGCCGCCCTTTTTATTACAGTGCTTTGAGAATCGCTTCCACGCTGGCTTTGGCATCGCCAAACAGCATCTGACTGTTCTCTTTGAAGAACAGCGGATTCTGCACCCCGGCATAACCGGTATTCATTGAGCGTTTAAAGACCACCACGTTGTGCGCTTTCCACACTTCCAGCACCGGCATGCCCGCAATCGGGCTGCGGGGATCATCCTGCGCCGCCGGGTTGACCGTATCGTTGGCACCGATGACCAGCACCGTGTCGGTGTCACTGAAGTCATCGTTGATTTCGTCCATCTCCAGCACCACGTCATAAGGCACTTTGGCCTCGGCCAGCAGCACGTTCATGTGGCCCGGCAAGCGCCCTGCCACCGGATGGATGCCAAAACGCACTTTGATGCCAAGCGCGCGCAACCGGGCAGTTATTTCCGCAACCGGATACTGGGCCTGTGCAACCGCCATACCGTAGCCTGGGGTAATAATCACCGAGCTGGAGGCCTTAAGCATCTCTGCGGTCTCTTCAGCTGTGATCTCACGATGTTCGCCCGCTTCCTGCGTTTCATCACCACTGCTGACTTCAGTACCAAACCCACCCGCAATCACGCTGATAAACGAACGGTTCATCGCTTTACACATGATGTAAGAGAGAATCGCACCGGACGAACCGACCAGCGCACCGGTCACAATCAGCAGATCGTTGCTGAGCATGAAACCGGCAGCCGCAGCGGCCCAGCCAGAGTAGGAGTTCAGCATCGACACCACCACCGGCATATCGGCACCGCCAATCGACGCGACCAGATGCCAGCCAAACGCCAGCGCAATCACCGTCATCAGCAGCAGCGCAAATACCTGCGCCGCGGTGCTGCTGGTGTTGACAAACCACAGCAGCAGCAGGAACGAGACCACCAGCGCCAGCAGATTCAGTTTATGACGATGCGGTAACGCCAGCGGTTTTGAGGAGATTTTGCCGCACAGCTTGCCAAACGCCACCAGCGAACCGGTGAAGGTGACGGCACCGATAAAGATACCGATAAACACCTCACTCAGATGGATATTCTCCATTACGGCGGGCAGGCCAGGCGCATGATCGATGTAGCTGTTGATGCCTACCAGCACCGCGGCCAGACCGACAAAGCTGTGCAGAATAGCAACCAGCTCCGGCATTTCCGTCATTTCGACTTTCTTCGCCAGACGAATACCGATGGCGCCGCCAATCACCATCGCCAGCAGGATCCAGACCACGTTACCGCTGTCCGGGCCGAAGATGGTGGCGACCAGGGCAATTGCCATGCCGCTGATACCGAAAATATTACCCCGCTTTGAGGTCTCATGACGCGAGAGACCGGCAAGGCTACAGATGAACAGAATCGCAGCCACAATATAGGCTGCAGTGACTAATCCGCCAGACATGTGTTACCCCTTACGAAACATTTTCAGCATGCGCTGGGTGACGGTAAAGCCACCAAAGATATTGATGCTGGCAATCAGCACGGCAATAAAGGAGATAAAGGTGACCCAGCCACCGTGGCCCATCTGCAACACCGCACCGATAACGATGATGCCGGAAATGGCATTAGTTACGGACATCAGAGGTGTATGCAGCGCATGACTGACGTTCCACACCACGTAATAGCCCACCACGCAGGCGAGCGCGAACACGGTAAAGTGAGAGAGGAAATCGGCAGGTGCCACGTTGGCCAGGCAGCCAAACAGCACAATAGCCAGCGCGATTAACAGAATATTACGCCACGGTGAAACGGGCTTCGCGTCAGCCTTCTCTGCTGGCTTTGCGGCTGCCGGAGCCGCTTTTGGCGCGGCAGAGACCTGAATCGGCGGTGCCGGCCAGGTGACTTCCCCCTCGCGCACGACGGTCACGCCGCGCACGACCACATCCTCGAAATCGACCTGGATTTCGCCATTCTTCTCTTTGCACAGCAGCTTGATCAGATTGACCAGGTTGGTGCCGTAAAGCTGGGAGGATTGCGTCGCCAGACGGCTCGGCAGATCGGTATAACCGATGATTTTGACGCCGTTCGGTGTGACGGTCACCTGATCAGCGACGGTCAGCGCACAGTTACCGCCGGTCTGCGCCGCGAGGTCAACAATCACGCTGCCTGACTTCATGCTGGCGATCATCTCTTCGGTGATCAGTTTCGGCGCCGGCTTGCCAGGTATCAGCGCCGTGGTGACAATGATATCCACCTCTTTCGCCTGACTGGCAAACAGCGCCATCTCCGCTTTGATGAATGCCTCTGACATGACTTTGGCATAGCCATCACCGCTGCCCGCTTCTTCTTCAAAATCGAGTTCAAGGAATTCGGCGCCCATACTCTGCACCTGTTCTTTGACTTCGGGACGGGTATCAAACGCCCGGACGATCGCGCCCAGGCTGCCCGCTGCGCCAATCGCGGCCAGTCCGGCCACGCCGGCCCCAATCACCATCACTTTTGCGGGTGGCACTTTACCGGCGGCGGTGATCTGACCGGTAAAGAAGCGACCAAATTCATGGGCGGCTTCAACGATGGCGCGATAACCGGCTATGTTCGCCATAGAGCTCAGGGCATCCAGCGACTGGGCCCGTGAAATACGCGGCACCGAGTCCATCGCCATGACGGTAACCTGACGCGCGGCCAGTTTTGACAGCAGGTCGGGATTCTGGGCGGGCCAGATAAAACTGACCAGTGTGCTGCCCGTGCGGGTCAGCGCAATCTCTTCGTCATCCGGCGCATTGACCTTCAGTACGATATCGGACTGCCAGACCTGCTCTCTGTCGCTGAGTGTGGCACCGGCAGCGAGATAGCTTTCATCATCGAAGCTGGCGCGTTTACCCGCGTCATGTTCAAGGGTGACGCTGAAACCCAGCCTGATGAGTTGTTCCACGGTCTTTGGCGTGGCGGCCACGCGCGACTCGTTTGGCAACCTTTCCTTGGGTATTCCAATTAACATAGTGTTTCCTTTCATCGGTTAAGGATGATGGCCCGAATCTGCACTACGACAGCACAACTGAAACGCTGTTTCAGCTGCTTATAGACGAAATGCACGTATTTCAAAGTGTTTATAACCTACTGAAAATGTGACGAGCGATCTATAGCGGCAACACAGAGTGATGACATTCACCCAATTATTCAGCGTTCTGCTTAAAAACCTGCGTTATCCCACTGCAAAACAGTCTGCCGGGCAGATATTCTGTCGGGAATAATTGTGTCAGGGCGAATTAAGCATCAATAAAAACCTATAATTAACAATACATTAACTGTTTAACTGCTATTAGTTATCGCTTTTAGTGGTAACCATCACTAAAACGGGCCATAACTGCGTTTGATGACAAACAAATGAAAAAATCATGGTTGAATAACGCGATCTGACACAAAAAATCGCTGCGACAGTCTGTTTATAACATGCAATAATCAGCGGCTAATCTGTTATACATCAAGAGTCCAGCACGTTTTCGTACTCATTTTTGCGTAAGGCGAAGGATCATTTTTATGAAGCTGAAGAACACTATTCTGGCGTCAACCTTGTTGTCCCTGCTGGCAGCCAACGCATTCGCTGCGCAGGAGTTAACGCCAGAAAAAGCGGCCGCGTTGAAGCCATTCGAACGTATTAATATCACCGGCCGTTTCAACGCTATCGGCGACGCTGCCGATGCAGTCTCAAAGCGTGCAGACCAGATGGGCGCTGCCTCTTATTACATCCAGGCGATCAACGACAGTAACGGTAATAGCGGTAACTGGCGCGTGACGGCTGACCTCTACAAAGCCGATGCCCCGGCAGCCGAAGCGTCAACGTCGTATCGTCGTTTTAACGGCGTCAACGAACTGCCGAAAGCAGAAGCGTACAGACTGGAACCGTTCGATACCGTTTCGGTCAGCGGCTTCTTTGCCAGCCAGCCAGACGTTAACGATGCGATTTCAAAAGCTGCAAAACAGAAAGGCGCAGCCTCCTTCTTTATCGTGCGCCAGATCGATGCCAACAGCGGCGGCAATCAGTATGTCACTGCCTATGTCTACAAAGCAGATGCTAAAGAACGCGTCGTGCAGACACCGAACGCTATCCCGGCCGATTCAGAAGCGGGTAAAGCCGCGCTGGCAACCGGTGGCGCTGCGGCAGCTAACGTAGAAATCCCTGGCGTGGCTTCATCTGAAACGCCAAGCAACAAAGTGGGTCGTTTCTTCGAAACGCAAAGCTCCACCGGTAAACGCTACACGGTGAATCTGCCTAACGGTAAGTCTGTGCAGGAAGTCAATGCGATTACTGCCGCGCAGATGCAGCCGTTTGATACCGTGACCTTCACCGGCCATTTCGGTACGCCAACTGAGATCTCAGAAGAAGTGGCGAAGCGTGCAGCTGATAAAGGTGCGAAGTTCTACCACGTAACCCGTCAGTGGCAGAACCAGAGTGGCGGTAACCTGACCGTGACTGCTGACCTGTTCAGGTAATCTCCACAGGGCGGCGCCCGCCGCCCTGCTGTTTGCATAATTCCTGCGCTACTTTGCATAGTCACGCATTGCGATCCCCTGCCACACTCCGTAAAATCCTCCGCCTGTTTTACCGGATATTGTCCCTGAATTGTGCCATTGGTCTGACATAACCCAGCGACAGAATCCGATTTACCCAGCCATATATGCTAGCGGGAAGGTTGTTTTGGAGAAAAAATTAGGTCTCGGTGCGCTGACGGCGCTGGTGCTCAGCTCAATGCTGGGCGCAGGCGTGTTCAGTCTGCCGCAAAACATGGCCGCAGTGGCCGGTCCGGCCGCGCTGCTGCTCGGCTGGCTGATTACCGGCGTCGGCATCATCTTTCTGTCGCTGGCGATGCTGCTGCTGACCCGCCTTAAACCCGATCTGGATGGCGGTATCTTTACTTATGCCCGCGCCGGGTTCGGCGAACTGATGGGCTTCTGCTCCGCCTGGGGCTACTGGCTGTGCGCGGTAATCGCCAACGTCTCCTATCTGGTCATTGTCTTCTCTGCCCTGAGTTTCTTCACCGATACGCCGGACCGGGTCATCTTTGGTGATGGCAACACCTGGCAGGCGATGCTGGGCGCATCCGTGCTGCTGTGGCTGGTTCACTGGCTGGTGCTGCGCGGCGTGCAGACCGCTGCCAGCATCAATCTGATGGCGACGCTGGGCAAGCTGGTGCCGCTGCTGCTGTTTATTGTGCTGGCGGTAATGGCATTCAACTACGATCGCTTTCGCTTCGATTTTTCCGGCGTCACGCTGGGGCAACCGCTCTGGGAGCAGATCAAGCAGACCATGCTGATCACGCTGTGGGTCTTTATTGGGGTCGAGGGTGCAGTGGTTGTTTCGGCGCGTGCACGTCAGAAAAAGGATGTGGGCCGCGCCACACTCTTCGCCGTGCTGGCGGCGCTGCTGGTCTATCTGCTGGTGACCCTGCTGTCGCTGGGCGTGGTGCCGCGCGCTGAACTGGCCGGGATGCGCAACCCTTCTATGGCGGGATTAATGACCCGACTGATGGGCAACTGGGGCGATGCGGTGATTGCCGTGGGCCTGATTATCTCGGTCTGTGGTGCCTATCTGAGCTGGACGATTATGGCCGCTGAAGTGCCGCTGATTGCTGCGCAACAAGGGGCATTCCCACGCAGTATCGCCCGCCAGAACCGCCATAACGCGCCAGCGGCCTCACTGTGGCTGACCAACGGCAGTATTCAGCTCTGCCTGATCCTGATTGCCCTGACCGGTGCTGACTACAACAACCTGCTGACCATCGCCTCGGAGATGATTCTGGTGCCCTATCTGCTGGTGGGGTTATATCTGATCAAAGTGGTGCGCGGACAACATAAACCGCTGGCGATGGCCGTTGGCGTCGGTGCCAGCGTGTATGGCATCTGGCTGCTCTACGCCTCGGGCCCGATGCACCTGATGATGTCAGTAGTGCTCTATACGCCGGGTCTGTTGCTGTTTCTGTTTGCCCGCCGCGGCGGCCGCGCAGATGTTGCGCTGACCTCGCTGGAGCGGATTGCAATGGGATTACTGATTGCAGCGACGCTGCCCGCGGTGTGGGAGCTGACGACGTAAAGCCTGACAGAAAGGACGCTCAGTGCGACTGCACGGGAATGGAGACACACAGCAGGTCATCCTGCTGTGTGAGATTCAGCGGCTTCGAGTATTCATGGTGGATCGCGTCCAGTTGCTCCGCTGACAGCGGATAAGGAAGCTGGATATCGAAGCGACTGATCTGCTGCTGTTCCGCAAGCGTGATCAGGCGCGCAATGTTAATTTCGTCGCTCACCTGAGTAGAAATGATTTGTAATGCTAATTCTTTTAACGGGTCGTCACTGCCCTGTAAACGATGTGCTGATTTACGTGTCACCATACCGAAGATCGGCATCACACCATAAATAGCATCGACGAAGCTCCAGCGCTTTTTGCAGGAAGCGGAAAGAAAGTCACTGTAATTGAAGCAGATGCGGTCGGGGTATATGGCTGATGCCAGCTCTTTATCAGACACACTAACGCTCCTCATGGTAATCATCAATATCCCAAACCTGGCGCAAAAAGGCCGCGCTAATGATTGCACATTTTGCCGGAGATATACCAGCAAGCTACGGATATTTCGTGCGATAGCGTAGAGCTCAGGACCAGGAAAAGATATGCTTTCGTTCACTCCTGTCTCTGCTCTGTGAACTATGAACAAAATTGTTTATGTAGAAGATGAACCCGAAGTGGGTTCGCTGATTGCGGCCTACCTGGGTCGTCATGATATTGATGTGATTGTTGAGACGCGCGGTGACCGTGCTGAAGCGGTGATAGCGGAACAGCAACCCGATCTGGTGATGCTGGATATCATGTTACCCGGCAAGGATGGCATGACCATCTGCCGGGACCTGCGGGCCAACTGGCAGGGACCGATCGTGTTGCTCACCTCACTCGACAGCGACATGAACCATATTCTGGCCCTGGAGATGGGCGCGCAGGATTACATCCTGAAAACCACCCCACCTGCGGTGCTGCTGGCCCGTCTGCGCCTGCATCTGCGTCAGTCCCAGCAGGGACAGCCGGAAGAGACCCCCAGCGCACCTGCTGCTAACCGTATGCTGCGGTTTGGCTCACTGACCATCGATGCCCTGAATCGGCAGGTCACGCTGTTTGAGGAGCAGATCGCCCTTTCCACCGCAGACTTTGACCTGCTGTGGGTGCTCGCCAGCCATGCGGGTCAGACGCTTAACCGGGATGCGCTGCTGAAAACATTGCGTGGCGTCAGCTATGACGGCCTGGACCGCAGCATCGACGTGGCGATCTCCCGTCTGCGTAAAAAGCTGCACGACAGCGCCACCGAGCCGTTCCGCATCAAAACCATCCGTAATAAAGGCTATCTGTTTGCGCCTCAGGCCTGGGATACCCGTGGACTATGAGAAAGCTTTTTATTCAGTTCTATCTGCTGCTGTTTGTCTGCTTTCTGGTGATGGCGCTCCTGGTAGGTCTGGTCTACAAGTTCACCGCTGAGCGCGCGGGTCGCCAGTCGATGAATGACCTGATGGCCAGTTCGCTCTATCTGATCCGCAGCGAACTGCGCGAGATCCCGCCGCGCGACTGGAATAAAACCATCAAGAGTCTCGACCTGGGCCTGTCGTTTGACCTGCACATTGAGCCGATGAATAAATATCAGCTTGATGAAAGCAATATGCGCCGGTTGCACGCCGGAGAGATTGTCGCGCTCGACGACCAGTACACCTTTTTGCAGCATATTCCGCGCAGCCACTATGTGTTGTCGGTCGGGCCGATTCCCTATCTCTTCTATCTGCATCAGATGCGCCTGCTGGATATTGCCCTGCTGGTGTTTATTGGCATGTCGCTGGCGCTGCCGGTGTTTATCTGGCTGCGCCCCCACTGGCAGGAGATGCAGCGGCTGGAAAAGGCGGCACAGCGCTTTGGCCGGGGTGAGCTGGATGTGCGTACCCATTTCGACAGCACCTCCAGCCTGTTCCGGCTCGGCATCGCGTTTAACCAGATGGCGGAGAACATCAACACGCTGGTCGCCAGCAAGAAGCAGCTGATTGATGGCATTGCACATGAGCTGCGAACGCCGCTGGTGCGCCTGCGTTACCGGCTGGAGATGAGTGACAACCTCACGGATGGCGAGCGGGTGGCGCTGAATCGCGACATCGGCCAGCTTGAAAGCCTGATTGAGGAGCTGCTGACCTATGCGCGTCTTGACCGCCCACGCGTGGATCTCAACCTGAAGACGCTGGATCTGGCCAGCTGGCTGAGTGAAAGGCTGGATGATTTTCGCACCATCAACCCGGACATACGGCTCGACCTTGATCTGCCGCAGCGGGAAAACATCGGCGTTTCGGATACCCGTCTGATGGAGCGTGTGCTGGATAACCTGGTGAATAATGCGCTGCGCTATGCGCAACAGCGGCTGCGCGTCAGTTTATGGTTCGACGGGCCGATTGGCTGTCTGCAGGTCGAAGATGATGGTCCGGGCATTCCGCCGGAAGAGCGTGAACGGGTTTTCGAACCCTTTGTCCGGCTTGATCCGAGCCGCGATCGCGCCACCGGCGGCTGCGGACTCGGTCTGGCGATTGTTCACTCCATCGCCCAGGCGCTCAGCGGCAATGTGACCATTGAGTCCAGCCCGCTGGGCGGCGCCAGCGTTCGCTTTTGCTGGCCGGTTGATCTAACCTTGCGGGAAATTCCGCTGCGTTAAAAACCACAAGGAGTCTTACGTGACCTCAGCGTATCAACAACTGACTAAAACCTTCCAGCGCCTTTCCCGTTTCAGTCACGTCACGGCCATTGCCGGATGTGACATGCAAACCACCATGCCGCCAGGCGGCAGTCAGGCGCGTGGTGAAGCGCTGGCCGAAATGAGCGTGCTGCAGCACCAGATTCTGACCGCCCCTCAGGTCGGCGAGTGGCTTAAAGCCGCAGAGCAGCAGTCGCTGAACGATGTCGAGCGCGCCAACCTCAACGAGATGCAGCGCGCATATCAGCAGGCTACCCTGCTGCCTGATGATTTTGTTGAAGCCAAATCGATCGCCGGTTCTGTCTGTGAACATGCGTGGCGCACCCAGCGTCCCGCCAATGACTGGCAGGGCTTTGCCGCCAACCTCAAAGAGGTGGTGCGCCTGAGCCGTGAAGAGGCCCAGCGCCGCGCCGACGCCAGTGGCTGTTCCCGTTACGATGCGTTGCTGGATCTCTATGAGCCAGGGATGACCCGCGCCCGACTGGATGAAACCTTTGGCGAACTGAAAACCTGGCTGCCCGATTTATTGCAGCAGGTGGTAGAAAAACAGGCGCAACAGCCCTTCATCACGCCGCAGGGGCCGTTCGCCGTGCCAGCACAGCGCCAGCTCGGTCTGAGTATTATGGAGACGCTGGGTTTCGATTTTAACCACGGCCGGCTGGACATCAGTGCGCATCCTTTCTGCGGCGGCGTGCCGGAAGATGTACGCATCACCACCCGTTACAACGAGAATGAGTTTCTGAGCGCCATGATGGGCGTGATTCACGAAACCGGTCATGCCCGCTATGAGCAGAATCTGCCGCAGCAGTGGCGCGGTCAGCCTGTGGCGCTGGCGCGCTCCACGGCTATCCACGAATCTCAAAGCCTGTTTATGGAGATGCAACTGGGTCGCAGCCGCGAATTCCTGCAGCGCATTCTGCCGCAGGTGATCGCCACCTTTGGCGATCAGCCCGCCCTGCAGGCGGATAATTTTGTGCGTCTGACCCAGCAGGTTAAGCCGGGACTGATCCGGGTTGACGCCGATGAGCTGAGCTATCCGGCGCACGTCATCCTGCGCTACGAAATCGAGCAGGCGCTGATTGAAGGCGAGATTGAGGTTGAGGATATCCCGGCGCTGTGGGATGAGAAGATGATGCAGTCGCTGGGCCTGGATACCCGCGGTAATTATCGCGATGGCTGTATGCAGGATATCCACTGGACCGACGGGGCCTTCGGCTACTTCCCGACCTATACCCTGGGCGCGATGTACGCTGCTCAGCTGTTCCGGTCGGTACAGGACGCCATTCCGCAGCTCAGCGAGCTGATTCAGCACGGTGAACTGCAGCCGGTATTCGACTGGCTGCAACAGAACATCTGGCAGCACGGCAGCCGTTTCTCCACCGACCAGCTGCTGATCAATGCCACCGGCGAAGCGCTGAATCCGGCTTTCTTCCGCCAGCATCTTGAACAACGCTACCTTAATAGCTAAGCTTCTGGGCGGTCATCTGACCGCCCTTTCCCGCCTTTGTACAATCGGTTACACGCCGATACCAAACACCCACGGACACCGTTCATTGATTTCCCTATAGTCTCTTCACCGGCCCCGCAGTGGGCTACACATGAAAAAATAGTCTCCGAGGGATTTGCAATGAAAAAATTATTTGCACTGGTTGTCGCCGCTGCTATGGGTATGTCTTCTGTTGCTTTCGCTGCTGACACCACAGCTGCTCCAGCTGCTGCGCCAGCCGCAACAACTACTACTACCGCTGCAGCACCGGCTAAAACCGTTCACAAAACTGCGCACAAGAAACACCATAAAGCGGCTCAGAAAGCGCAGGCTGCTAAGAAACACCACAAAAAAGCAGTGAAAAAAGATGCAGCGCAGAAAGCGCAGGCTGCTAAAAAAGTTCACCACAAGAAAGCGGTAAAACCTGCTGCACAGAAAGCGCAGGCCGCTAAAAAAGTTCACCACAAGAAAGCGGTAAAACCTGCTGCACAGAAAGCGCAGGCTGCTAAAAAAGTTCACCACAAAAAAGTCACTAAACCAGCTCAGAAAGCCCAGGCTGCTAAAAAAGTTCACCACAAAAAAGTAACTAAACCAGCTCAGAAAGCTCAGGCTGCTAAAAAAGTTCACCACAAAAAAGTTGTGAAACCAGCAGCTAAAAACTAAGGTCGCCTTCAGCGCACGGCCACATGATGATTTAAAACACCCGGTTCTGCCGGGTGTTTCTTTACTGGAGTGGATGAAATGACGAGAGTGGATGAAATAGTGCGTCGCTATCGCTTCGAAATTATTCTGCTTGTTATGATCCTGTGTGGCATTGTTGCAGCCAGCTTTTTTATTTAGTCGCTGTAGTGTACTGATTAACCAATAAAACTCCCTTTTTCAACGCTCACCGACTATAGTTACCGTACTTACGTAATAACAATAACGTTAACTTTTCTCGCCATTGAGATTTCTATGCGCCTGGCTACCCTGTTAATGGTTGGACTCTTCAGCTTTGCTACCACTGTTCATGCCGATGATGACGATGACTCACCGACTCCTGCTGAAATTAAGATGCTGTTCTTCGGCAAGGATCATCGCCAGGCAATCACCGATATTACCGCTGCCCCCTGGGATGCCATTGGTCAGCTGGAAACCGAAAGCGGCAACCTCTGTACTGCCACGCTCATCTCTCCGCATCTGGCCCTGACGGCCGGACACTGTCTGCTTTCCCCGCCGGGTAATTTCGATAAGCCGGTTGCGCTGCGCTTTATGGCCAGTGATAAAGGCTGGCGCTACGAGCTTCATGATATTGATGCGCGGGTTGAACCCTCGCTGGCGTCAAAATTAAAAGCGGATGGTGAAGGCTGGATCGTGCCGAGCAGTGCAGCACCTTATGATTACGGCATTGTGATTTTACGCAATCCGCCGTCGGCGATTACGCCTATACCGCTGTTCGATGGCTCACGCAGCGAACTCACGGCGGCGCTGAAACTGACCGGACGTAAAGTGACGCAGGCGGGTTATCCGGCCGATCATCTTGATACGCTCTATTCCCACAGCGATTGCCTGATTACCGGCTGGGCGCAACGCGCCGTGCTGTCGCATCAGTGTGACACTCTGCCGGGTGACAGTGGTTCACCGCTGCTGCTGAAAAGCGTCAAAGGCTGGCAGTTAATCGCGGTACAAAGCTCAGCACCGGCGGCGAAAGATCGCTACCTGGCTGACAACCGCGCGATTTCAGTCACCTCGTTCAAAGATAAGCTGGAATCCCTCGCGCAGTAACCGTACTGACATCTTCCCCCGGATGCGCGCCTGTTTCGGCGCGCATCCGGGCTTTTAGCCCGCTATCTGTTCCATCGTCTGCAGGATACGCTTTTCTGAAATGGGATACGGCGTACCCAGCTGCTGAGCAAAGTAGCTGATGCGCAGTTCTTCAATCATCCAGCGAACACTCAGCACCTCTTCATCATCCTGACGCTGCGGCGGCAACTTGTTACGCCACGCCTGATACGCCTGTTCCACGGCCTGCACTTTTAACATCCGGGCGCGGTCGCTGTGCGGATCGGCTGGCAGTTTTTCCAGCCGCCGCTCAATGCCCTGCAGATAACGCAGCGTATCGGCCAGTCGCTGCCAGCCGTTACCGGTGACAAAGCCGCGATAGACCAGACCACTGACCTGCGCCTTGATGTCAGACAACGCCAGCGCCATGGTCATATCCACCCGGCCCTTCAGACGCTTATTAATGTTGAAGACGGCTGTGAGGATCTGCTCAACCTGCTGTGCAATCGTGACGACGGTCTCGTTGAGTTCGCCACGCACCTTGTCACGCAACTGCTCAAATGCGCCCTGATCCCAGGCCGGACCGCCCGCTTCCCCTATCAGCTTGTCGATGCCACAGGCGATGCAGTCGTCGATCAGCTCCAGCACTTTGCCATAAGGGTTGAAGTAGAGTCCCAGTTTCGCTTTGTTCGGCAGCTTTTCATGCAGATATTTAACCGGTGACGGCACGTTCAGCAGCAGCAGACGACGCTGACCGCGCCACATCATTTTTTGCTGCTCCTGCTCGCTGTCAAACAGGCGAATCGCGACGCTCTCTTTCTCATCGACCAGCGCAGGCCAGGCTTTGACCTGATAGCTGCCGCGCTTCTGTTCATAGCTGCGCGGCAGATCGCCGAAGCTCCAGATATGCAGCCCGCTCTGCTCCAGTCCGTCATCCGCCACTTTCGACAGCGTTTCCTGCACTTTATCTTTCAGCTGAGCCTTAAGCGCGGTGAGATCTTTCCCTTCCAGCAGTTTACGGTTGTGCTCGTCCACTACCCGGAATGTCATTTTCAGATGGTCGGGCACCTGTTCCCACTGCCAGTTTTCCCGCTCCAGCGTGACGCCGGTCATGCGGCGGAACTCCCGCGACAGCGCATCGAGCAGCGGCATCTCCATCGCTTTCACCCGTCCCAGGAACGCCTCGGCGTAGTTGGGTGCAGGCACCAGGTTACGGCGCAGCGGCTTGGGCAATGACTTAATCAGCGCGATGATCAGCTCACGGCGTACGCCGGGAATCTGCCATTCAAAGCCGCTATCCTCAATCTGATTCAGCAACGGCAGCGGAATGTGTACCGTGACGCCATCGGCATCTGCACCCGGCTCGAACTGATAACTCAGCTTCAGTTTAAGGTTGCCCTGATGCCAGAAGTTGGGGTAGTCGAGCTGGCTGACTTTATCCGCGCCCTCTTTGATCAACATCTGCTTGTCGAAGTTAAGCAGCTCGGCGTTTTCACGGCTGGCCTGTTTCCACCAGCTGTCGAAATGTTTCGCCGACACCACCTCTTTGCCAATGCGCTGGTCATAAAAAGCAAACAGCGTTTCATCATCCACCAGGATGTCGCGGCGACGGGATTTGTGCTCCAGATCTTCCACTTCACTGCGCAGCTTCTGGTTAGCCCGGAAGAAGGCATGACGCGTCTGCCAGTCACCTTCCACCAGCGCGTGGCGGATAAACAACTCACGGCTCAGGATGGGATCGATGCTGCCATAGTTCACCTTGCGGGCGGCCACAATCGGCAGCCCGTAAAGCGTGACTTTTTCGGCAGCCATCACCGCGCCCTGCGATTTCTCCCAGTGCGGTTCGCTGTAGCTGCGCTTGATCAGATGCTGCGCCAGCGGCTCAATCCACTCCGGCTCAATACGCCCCGCCGTGCGGCCCCACAGGCGGCTGGTTTCAACCAGTTCCGCCACCATGGTCCACTTCGGCGGTTTTTTAAACAGCCCGGAGCCGGGGAAGATCGAGAATCGGGTGTTGCGCGCGCCGGTATACTCCTGCTTATCGGTATCTTTCTGGCCGATATGCGACAGCAGACCGCTTAACAACGCACAGTGCACGGGCTGCAGTTCAGCCGGTTCGCTGTTCACCGGAATCCCCAGCTCGCGCACCACCTGCCGCAGCTGGGTATAGATATCCTGCCATTCCCGCACGCGCAGATAGTTAAGGAAGTCAGTTTTGCACTGACGACGGAAAATATTGCCGGACAGCGCTTTCTGCTGCTCCGCCAGGTAGTTCCAGAGATTCACATAGGCCAGGAAGTCAGAGTCTTTGTCGGCAAAGCGGCGGTGTTTCTCATCAGACGCCTGCTTTTTATCTGCCGGACGTTCACGCGGATCCTGAATCGACAGGCCGGCGGTAATGATCATCACTTCACGCACACAGCCAAATTTCTGCGCTTCCAGAACCATTCGCGCCAGGCGGGGATCGACCGGCAGCTGCGCCAGCTGACGGCCTGAACCGGTGAGTTTGTAGTGGCCGTTCTCTTCATTCAGCGTGAGCGCGCCCAGCTCTTCCAGCAGGCGAACGCCATCCTGAATATTGCGCTTATCCGGCGCTTCAACAAACGGGAAGGCGGCGATATCGCCGAGCCCCAGTGAGGTCATCTGCAGGATTACGGACGCCAGATTGGTGCGCAGGATTTCAGGATCGGTAAAGGCCGGACGACTCAGGAAGTCATCTTCTGAGTAGAGGCGAATACAGATACCGTCCGAAACACGGCCGCAACGCCCTTTACGCTGGTTAGCTGAGGCCTGGGATATCGGTTCGATCGGCAGGCGCTGCACTTTGGTGCGGAAACTGTAGCGACTGATACGCGCCGTTCCGGGATCGATCACATATTTGATCCCCGGCACCGTCAGCGAGGTTTCCGCAACGTTGGTCGCCAGCACGATGCGGCGGCCACTGTGCGACTGAAACACCCGGTTCTGTTCGGCGTTCGACAGCCGCGCATAGAGCGGCAGCACTTCGGTGTGCGGCAGGTCGCGCTTATTCAGCGCGTCGGCGGTATCGCGGATCTCGCGTTCACCGCTCATAAAGATCAGGATATCGCCACGGCTTTCCCGGCCCAGCTCATCCACTGCATCAAAAATCGCCTGCAGCTGATCACGATCGCCATCATCCGCCTCTTCGACGACAGGCCGGTAGCGCACCTCAACCGGATAAGTCCGGCCCGAGACCTCAATTACCGGCGCATGATTGAAATGACGCGAGAAGCGCTGCGGATCGATGGTCGCGGACGTAATGATGACTTTCAGATCGGGGCGACGCGGCAGCAGCTCACGCAGATAACCCAGCAGGAAGTCGATATTGAGGCTGCGTTCGTGCGCCTCATCAATGATGATGGTGTCATATTGCATCAGCAGGCGATCCTGCTGGATCTCCGCCAGCAGAATCCCGTCCGTCATCAGTTTAATCTGCGTCAGATCGCCGACCTGATCGTTGAACCGCACTTTATAGCCGACGCAGCCGCCCAGCGAGGTGCTGAGCTCATCGGCAATGCGGTTCGCCACGGTTCGCGCCGCCAGACGGCGCGGCTGCGTATGACCGATTAACCCGGTGACACCGCGTCCCAGCGCCAGACAGATTTTCGGCAGCTGGGTGGTTTTACCCGAACCGGTCTCACCGGCAACAATCACCACCTGATGGTCGCGAATCGCCTCAGCAATATCCTGCTGCTTCTGACTGACCGGCAGATTGTCCGGAAAGGTAATTGCTGGCGTCGCGGCGCGGCGCTGGGCCACGCGCTGTTCCGCAGCGATAAATTCCTGCTCCAGCTCGCTGGCGATGCCCTGCTGTGCCTCGGGATTTTTGGCTTTTCTGGCCCCCTGTAAACGGCGCTGCAGTCGCTGGCGATCGCGCAGCATTATTCCGTCGAGCCGTGACCAGAGCGCTGCCAGTGGGGAAGTATCGGGAGATGACATAATTGTGACGTACCTTACTCAGACGGTGTCGCTGCCTGAAGCAGCGCCCTGCAAGCCGGGATAACCAGCTGATTCAATAAAAATAATTGTGCGCATCATAGCACATTCTGAACCGTTCCGGCGGCTGGCCCCGGTTACGCTTATTCAATAAATTCGAACATAGGTCTCGAAATATTGCGCTTTCACCGCGCCATCGATAACCGTAGAGTGTAACTCATTGAGCGGAAAGTCTTCCGCGTAACAGACAGGAAACCACCATGAGCAAAGTTTTAGTTCTGAAATCAAGCATCCTCGCAGGCTACTCACAGTCAAGCCAGCTCGCTGACTTCTATGTTGAACAGGCAAAGGCACAGGGTAAAGAAGTGACTGTACGTGACCTGGCCGCTAACCCGATTCCGGTTCTGGATGGCGAGTTAGTGGGTGCACTGCGCCCTTCCGAAACCCCACTGTCACCGCGTCAGCAGGAAGCTCTGGACCTGTCCGATGAACTGATTGCAGAACTTCAGGCTCATGATGAAGTGGTGATTGCCGCGCCAATGTACAACTTCAACATTCCTACGCAGCTGAAAAACTATTTCGACCTGATTGCCCGTGCTGGCGTGACGTTCCGTTACACCGAAGCAGGCCCGGAAGGTCTGGTTAAAGGCAAAACCGCAGTGGTGATCTCAAGCCGTGGCGGCATTCACAAAGATACCCCATCCGACCTGCTGACCCCATACGTCAAGCTGTTCCTGGGCTTCATCGGCATCACTGACGTTGAGTTCGTGTTTGCTGAAGGCATCGCGTACGGTCCGGAAGTGGCCAGCAAAGCGACCGCTGAAGCGAAAGATGCGATTACGCAGATCGTGACTGCATAAGTCTGCGTCATCTCAGGATGACGATATAAAAAACCGGGCCCTGCGCCCGGTTTTTTTTCGCCGGTTACTGACCGCTGTCTGTTTCCTTTCGCAGCCACTGACCGTTGATGCCACGCACATATTCCCCGGCCGCCGCCCGGCTGACCAGCTTCTGACCGGCAATGCTGGCGACATCGGCCGTGGAGAGATTATTCTGCTCTGCCAGCCGCTGATACTCCTGCTGACGTCCGGCATTAATCCGCTGCACAAGCGCCAGCGTTTCACTGTCCTGCGAACGAGCCGCCAGATAGCCGGAGAGCGTTTCACCTGCCCGGCCCGATTGACGCGCCTCATTGAGCGTCAGTGCCCAGGCAGGCTGTGCCATCGCCAGGGCGAGTAACAGCACTGCGCTTATGCGTTTCATCGTTGCTCTCCTCAGAACAGGCCGCTCTGGTTTTTCAGTAATGCTTCCACGTCTTTATCGACTTTGATGTGGATCTCATGCTCGATTTTCACGTTCATGTTGATGGTGATGGGGTCTTTGGGTGCCGTGACTTCAATGCGCGGCACGCAGCCGATGCTCAGCAGTCCGGCTGCCAGAACCAGTAGTGGCCTCAGGCTCATGGTGAAGTGTCCTTGTTCGATGGCAAAGTCGCATGTTGCTCTAACCAGGATTGCAAATTATCGCCAAAGCGCAGGCTGCGCCAGAGCTGAAACAGGTTTTCCTGATGACGATAGTTAAGATTGACCGTCTGACGACGGTTACTGAACTGGCTGACGCCCCGCACCTGTGCTTCCATGGTGAGGTCGCCGAGGTTATTCAGATTGATCGTCGCCCAGCTGCGGGAGACTTCCATATAGCGTAACCAGTCCAGTGCCGCGCCGGTCGCCACGTTGTTGCGGGTTATTGCATCCGCCATATCTTTGTCCAGCCGGAAGGTCAGCGGACCGCTGTTGGCAATCCACCCTTTATCCACCAGCCAGCGCGGATTATTGAGCCACAGCGGCAGCTCGCCATTGACCCTGCCTGACATGGCGAACTGTTTAGGCTTCAGCGCGGTCACCAGCTCGCTGAGGCTGATATTTCGCAGCGAAACCCGGGCTGGATCATGTTGCGGCATACGCAGGGAGGGCAGCGTGATTTGTCCACCCAGCAGATCCAGACTGACATCCTGTAATGTCAGTGGCGCCTCTTCAGACCACGGCCAGTTACCCTGCAGGTCAGCGCGAATATTCTGCATCGCAAACTGGTTCTTCACCTCGGCAATGCGCAGTGAAACCGGGCCATGCTGACCAAACTGCCATTGCTGCTCATGGAATCTGAACGGCAGTGAGAAGTCGATGCCGTTCACCTGGCTGTCCGGCGTCCAGACGCTGCCCTGTTTGACCGTCCAGTGGCCTCCGGCCTGGAAGCCCTGTTCACTGGCGGCGGAGAAAGCGACCTGTGCCTGCAAAGTGCCGCCCTGAATCTGCATTTTCATGTCGGGGCTGAGCAGCGGCTGAAAGACGGTCAGCGACTGCGCCGGCCACCAGGCCTGGCCGCGTAACCGTTCACCGTCCCAGCGGCCATTCACCCGCAGCGGGCCAACCTTGCCCGCCTTTAACTCGCCCCGCCAGAGAAAATAGCCGGGATCGCGGCCTTTCGCCTCGAAGTCCAGCGTGGAGTCAGCCAGACGGCCGCCGTAGCTGAAGCGGGTCGGGCCCGCCTGGAGTCTGAAATGGCCATTGAAGGAAGGTTGCGCGGCATCACGCTGCCAGTTAACGGGTTCCGTCAGGGTCAGACGCGGTTTTTCGACGTTAACGCTGCCGTAGGCCAGCTGATTAAAACCGGTGGAGAGTGTATCCAGGTGGATCAGGGTATCGTGCCAGCCGCCGGTGCCTTTGACATCCCAGCGAGCCTGCAGCGGCAGCATCTCGCCGCCGCCCCAGTAGCGCCAGTTCCATTCGCCCTTGTCGGGCCAGAAATCCGTCGCGCGGCCATCGAGATGCAGCCGGAAGCGGCCAAAACTGGCATCGTGTGCGTTGAGAATAGCCTGCAGGCGGCCATCAATGCCCTGCGAGGAGAGTCGCACACCCGCCAGCGGCCAGCGCGCCTCATCGACTTCCAGTGTTGACAGTAATCGGCCACGCAGACGCAGCAGCGATTTGGGTTGCAGCACTAACTGAGGATCGAGCAGTGAGCCGCTGAGCACGCCAGGAATGGAGCCATAGAGCTGCAGATCCGCCAGCTTGCTTTCGCCGGTCAGCTGAAACGGCAGATGGCTGTCGGTCAGACTGAGGTTACCCGGACCGATGCCCAGCACCACATTGCCTTTGCCGCCGCGTCCCTGCGTCAGCAGGTTGACCCGACCGGTGATCTGGCTGCTTTCCAGGCCCGACTGCCAGTTATCCAGCGTCAGGTTAACAAACCCTGACAGCGGCTGGGCCGCCAGTGGCCAGAAGTATTCGCCCTTTTCAATCCGAATCTGATCGCGGCTGATCTGCCAGGGCAGTCTGAGAAGCGGCCGGTTCTCATCCGCCATCGCTACGCGCAGCTCGCCCTGTTGCTGCTGCCAGTTGAGCGTCAGCTGCAGCGGATGTGGCAGCGCGTCCAGCGCCAGCTGTCCGGCCACCTCGCCGTTCACCGGCAGATCCGTGGCGAAGGTGGGTAACTCCAGATGACCACTCAGCGTGACAGGTTCCGGCAGTGCAGGATGGGTGAGTGTCAGGCGACTGATCGCGAGCTGTTGCCCCGTCAGCGTGGCGGCTAACTGCAGATTATCGCCCTGATAGTTGAGTTGCTGGCGATCTTTTTCCAGCGTCAGATCCAGCGCGCCCGCATAGGTCTGCCATGGTGCAACGATCAGTTTGCCCAGATAAACGTCAGCGCCAGGCAACATTGCCTGCCATTCGGCCAGCGTTCTGGGGGCGGCGGTGCTCTGTTCACCGGCGGGTAATTTTTGCAGGCAGGTACTCTCCAGCGTCAGCTCTGCCGCATTCAGCTTCCAGCGCGACTGATGCCAGCCCAGTGACACCGCTTTTACGGTTGCCAGCGAGCAATCGCCCGCGAGATAACGAATCTGAGGCAACCACAGGCCATCCTCGCGCCAGCGCGGCGCGCCCGAGAGCTCAATGCGGGTTTCATCAGGCAGCCAGATGCCGACCAGCCGTGGCAGCCATTGCGTCACAGTCAACATCAGGCCGAGCAATAGCAGAATCAGCGCCAGAATAGCCGCCAGCCGTCGCCGGAAAATCCGTGGCATAAAAGCCATAATCCTTTTCCTTACAGTATCCTGACAAGGATGATGGCATGTAATCTGCCAGAGGTGAAGGTCTGCACCGGGTGCAGGTCAGCTGTTTCAGCAAAGTCAGTCAGAAAACGTTATCCTTGATCTATCACTCTGCAGGAGCATAACGATGAAGATCGCGGTTTACAGCACCAAACATTACGATCAGAAATACCTTGAGCAGGTTAATCAGCAGTTCGGCTTTGAACTGGTGTTTTTTGACTTTTTACTCTCTGAGAGCACGGCCAAAACCGCTGTAGGTTGCGATGCCGTCTGTATCTTTGTAAACGATGACGGCAGCCGTCCGGTACTGGAAGAACTGGCCGGGCTGGGCGTGAAATACATCGCGCTGCGCTGTGCAGGATTCAATAATGTCGATCTGGCAGCGGCGAAAGAGCTGGGTCTGGAAGTCGTCAGGGTTCCGGCCTATTCGCCGGAAGCCGTGGCTGAACACACGATCGGCCTGATGATGACTCTGAACCGCCGCATTCATCGTGCTTATCAGCGTACCCGTGACGCGAACTTTTCGCTCGATGGGCTGACCGGCTTCAACATGCATAACAAAACGGCGGGCGTTATCGGCACCGGTAAAATCGGGATCGCGACGATGCGCATTCTGAAAGGTTTTGGTATGCGCCTGCTGGCGTTTGATCCCTACCCGAGTGAGCAGGCGCTGGAACTGGGCGCGGAGTATGTCGATCTGAAGACGCTGTTTGCTGAATCCCACGTCATTACCCTGCACTGCCCGCTGACGCCGGAGAATCATCATCTGCTCAACGCCGATGCGTTTAAACAGATGCGCGACGGGGTGATGGTGATCAATACCAGTCGTGGTGGTTTGATCGATTCACAGGCTGCGATTGACGCGCTTAAACAGCAGAAGATCGGCGCACTCGGCATGGATGTTTATGAGAATGAACGCGACCTGTTCTTTGAAGATAAGTCGAATGATGTGATTCAGGACGATGTGTTCCGCCGTCTGTCGGCGTGTCATAACGTGTTGTTCACCGGGCATCAGGCGTTTTTAACTGCCGAGGCGCTGACCGCCATTTCAGAAACGACACTCAGTAATCTCAGCCAGCTCGACCGGGGTGAAAACTGCCCGAACCGACTCTCTGCCTGACCATTCTCTGTGACTATGCGGGCCGGAGCAATCCGGCCTGTCTGTCAGCGCGCGCAATTCCCGCCAATCAACGCCTGCTCATCACAGCGACGACCATTCACTAACTGACACATCCCCACACGCGAACCATCCAGCTGATGTGAAAACGCCAGCGTTCCACCCGCATTTGAACAGGTACTTTCTGCCAGGGAAGACATCACCACCCGTGGCTGGATATGGGCGGCGGTGGCCTGTTGCGGTGGCTCGTTATCATCACTGTTGCTGCTGCAGGCAGAAAGTAATAACGCGGCACCGGCCAGCAAAAAGGTGGCTGCTTTCATCAATCGAACTCCGGGAATGGGGGTAATAGGCTGGCCCAGCATATGTCAGGCAGGACAAGGGGTCGAGAGGTGAAACAGCTTTTTACAAAATTCTCAGTCGTCATTTGCAAGCAGAATTATCTTGTTTACCTGTTATCGCTGAACTGGCACCCTTTTTCGGCCCTTATTATTTCGGAGTAAAGCCATGTTAATGGATATGTTAATTCGCATCGCCCTGGCCGGTATTCTCGGCGGCCTGATTGGCCTGGAGCGCCAGATGCGGGCTAAAGAAGCGGGACTGCGTACCCATATTCTGGTCGGTATCGGCAGTGCCATGTTCATGCTGGTATCAAAATATGGCTTCGCCGATATGCTCACCAGCGACCATGTGGCCCTTGATCCCAGCCGTATTGCGGCCCAGGTCGTCAGCGGCATGGGCTTCCTCGGCGCGGGCACCATTATGATTCAGAAGCAGGTGGTGAAAGGCTTAACCACGGCGGCAGGATTATGGGTGACGGCGGCGATTGGTCTGGTGATCGGCAGCGGCATGTATGAGATCGGTATTTACGGCACGGTGCTGGCGCTGGTGGTGCTGGAAGTGTTCCGCCGCCTGAGCCATCTTTTAATCGGCAAACATCACACGCTGCTGGTATTCCTTAAACCCAAAAGCGTCCCGCTGGTGTTGCTGGTGATGCAACGCGAAGGCATTCGCTACGGCAATGTGACGGTGATTAATCGTGATGAGGAGAGCGGCCTGTGTGAACTCAGTGTTCAGGTCACGCTGTCCCGCAAATCCAGTGATGCACACCTCTACGATAAGGTGATGGAGATCAAAGGCGTGCAGTCACTGGAGATGATGTAACGGTTAAAGCGTTCGGATCCGGCTAGAGGGAACAGCGCAAAGCCAGGCGCTCTCTTCCCTCTTGCCTGCCCCTGGAATTTCGGGCCGTTTTCGTACCAGAACTGGATGAAGCCTGACCTGAGACATAAAGCGTGTCAGAAATTCATGTCATAATGCGTTATTGTTTACTGGTGTGATAATTATTCCCGGATACTAATGCGTTATAACTCTGACAATAGCGAAGTGACTCTGCTGGCTGATGCCCGTAATACTCATCGCTCAGCACTAAGCCTGCTGCTCTTTACGCTGTTTGCGGGTGCTGTGGCCATCATGTTGTTCCTGGGACATCGTGATTCCTTCAATGATGCGCTGGAAACAGGACAATGCCTGGCGGAAGAAGGCGTTGAAGATTTCCTGAAAGCACTCAGGCATTTTTTACATTTTGCCTATCGCTGGATTTTTAAAACCTGCGACTGAGGTTAACTTCTTCAGTGCAGCAGAAAATGAAGGAAACCGTGCCGGTTTACCAGTAGCAAAACCCCGCAGTACATGACTGCAACATAGCAGAGTAAAAAGAGTATCAGCGTCATAATAAATCTGATGCCATACTTTTTTACTTTCTGCGTTTTATCCGGATGTCTCATAGAGGTTAAATGTTGATTCATTTTTTATTCACATATATAGCCGGACATTAAACGGTTTCATCTCTGTTTTGTATTGCCTTAATGTGCGAAAAGAATAGCCTGTCACAGGATTGTTCATAATAATGCCTTTAACCTCAAATCGGATTCTCCGCACTTTACATTTTCCTGATTATTATGAATTAAATGACACAGGTACTCATTGAGCCACAACGGCTTTAACCGGGTCATGGCGTACAGGCCAGGATGATTTAAAGTCAATGAGACGAAATATTTTGCATTCAATGGGAGTGTTATTATAAGCGCGCAGGGTCAACGCATATTCAACAGAACGCGCCTTTAAGATAGAGTCGATTAAAAATCAACTATTGCTCACAAAATAACGCCTGCCGAATTTATGAAAAACTTTTTATTTGATTCGTGTCAAATTACGCGTTCGTAAAAAGAATTCCGTTTATACAGGATTGATAAATTACGACGCATGCTGTTTTTTTCTCATCCGGTAGCAATGATGAAAACGCTGTTATTTCTCTCTGTGATATTGATGACCGCCGGTTGTGCGGCAAAAAAAGATCATCTGCGGGCTGATGCTTACCAGCCCTCTCCCCCTTCCTGCTCAACGCACAGTGATGAGATCGACTGTCAGTGGAATGATGTGCCAGCCAGCTGACATCGTGAAACTGACGACCTGCCGTGTCGCCTCTGGCGGCGATTATCCGCTGATTACTTCACTCCAGTGCTGGCATTCGTGGCAACAATCCGTACCATACGCTGCATATTCGTGACACTGCAGTGAAGTGCCTGGCTGAACGCGCACGGCAATTTGCCCTTCGGCTACGCTTTCTGGTTTTTGAGATAGGTAAAAATGCAAGATAATCAAACGGTTGACAAGAAAGAACAGTACAACCTTAATAAACTGCAGAAAAGACTGCGTCGTAACGTCGGCGAAGCCATTGCAGATTTTAATATGATTGAAGAAGGCGACCGCATCATGGTCTGCCTGTCAGGCGGTAAAGACAGCTACACCATGCTGGAAATTTTGCGCAGTCTGCAAAAAAGCGCGCCGGTTAACTTCAGCCTGATTGCCGTTAACCTCGACCAGAAACAGCCTGGCTTCCCTGAGCACATCCTGCCGCAATATCTTGAAGCGCAGGGCGTGGAGTACCGGATTATCGAAGAAGATACCTACTCCATCGTCAAAGATAAGGTGCCGGAAGGTAAAACCACCTGCTCACTCTGCTCGCGCCTGCGCCGTGGCATTCTTTATCGCGTCGCGACCGAGCTGGGTTGTACTAAAATCGCGCTGGGTCATCATCGCGATGACATCCTTCAGACACTGTTCCTGAATATGTTCTACGGTGGAAAGCTGAAAGGCATGCCGCCAAAGCTGATGAGCGACGATGGCAAGCAGATTGTGATTCGTCCGCTGGCGTACTGCCGCGAGAAAGATATCATCCGCTTCTCAGAAGCGCGTCAGTTCCCGATTATCCCGTGCAACCTCTGCGGTTCTCAGCCGAACCTGCAGCGTCAGGTCGTGGCCGATATGCTGCGTGACTGGGATAAGCGTTATCCTGGCCGTATCGAAACCATGTTCAGCGCGATGCAGAATGTCGTGCCGTCGCACCTGGCAGATATCAATCTGTTCGATTTTAAGGGCATTAAGCATGGCGATGCGGTCGTTGATGGCGGCGATCTCGCTTTTGACCGTGAAATGCTGCCGTTACAGCCTGTTGGCTGGCGGGCGGATGAAGAGGATGCGCCGGATCTGAGCGCGCGTCTGGATGTGCTTCAGATTAAATAACTGCCTTGCAGGATAGAGGGCGTGCTGCTGGCAGCACGCCCTTTTTTTATATGTTGCGGTGTGGCGGTGGATCCATTATCGGCGGATATTCCGGATCGCCCGGCTGATCAGGCTGGGGTGGCGGATGGGGAATCGGTTCAGGAATCGGGACTGGATCCGTAGGGATCGGCTCGCTGTTAACAATCGCGCTCATGCCGTACTCCTTTTCTTGCGAATGGACTTTAAGCTTAGGAAAGGATTGGCGTTCCAGCCAGGCGGGCAAAAAAAAGCCGGCACACTGGCCGGCATGTTACGAATTAAATGTGCTATGCATTAATTCTAAATATGGAAGTAAGACAATATGGAGCGCAACGCCCATCGCTTGACGTTGCATTCACCTGCGGGAGAGAGTTTGCGTCAGCAGCGACATTGGGTTCTTGATGTCGATCAGCTTTTGCTTGCTTAATGAGATATTGATTCCACCAGGCAGGACTGTCTTCACCCAATGTGGCTCCCGCTGATTTCACCTCACCCGCGTTACAGCCAGCGTCGTTTGCGCAGGTAGCCCGCGACCCCTACCGCCAGTACCACCAGCAGCAGACAGAAGATAGTGAAGCCATATTCCCATCCGCCGCCCGGAATGCCGCCCAGATTGACGCCAAACAGGCCAGTCAGGAACGTGGCGGGCAGGAAGATCATCGCCATCAGCGACATGGTATAGGTGCGGCGGTTCATCGATTCCGCCATCGCAGAGGCAACCTCGTCAGCCAGAATCGCCGTGCGCGCCACGCCCGCATCCAGATCATCCAGTCCGCGCCCCAGTCGATCGGCGATTTCCTGCATCCTGCGCCGTTCGGTGTCATCCATCCAGGCGAGTTTTTCACTGGCCAGCCGGGCATAAACATCACGCTGAGGGGCCATGTAACGTCGCATCACAATCAGCTGTTTGCGCAGCAGGCCCAGCTCGCCCCGGGCTGGCATCCGCTGATCAAGCAGCGCATCTTCCAGCTCGATGATTTTGTCATGCAGCTCTTCGATAAACTCACTGGTGTGATCGGTCAGCGCATCACAGACATCCACCAGCCAGCTGCCGCAGTCAATCGGGCCGTTGCCGTTTTGCAAATCGGTAAGCACTTCATCGACCGCCGAGACTTTGCGCCGCCGGGTCGACACGATGAGCTTATCGTTGATGAACACCCGCATCACCACCAGCTGGTCGCGACGTGCATCGGTGTTGTGGTTAACGCTGCGCAGCACGATCATAAATCCGTCGCCCAGCCTGCTCACGCGGGGACGCATGCTGTCGCCCGCTAACGCGTCACGCACGGCATCGGGGATCTGTGGCGTTGACTGCAGCCATTCGGCGCTCTTACTGTGGGTATAGTTCAGATGCAGCCAGCAGGGCTGTTCACACTCGATAACTTCATCTTCAGCAATCGGGATCATCCCGCCCTTGCCATCCAGCTGGCAGGAAATGATCGCATCTGAAACCTGTAATGCTTTTCCTTCAATGACGTCCACAACGTTGCCTCACCACTAAAATCAATACGATACAGTCTAACGTGAGTGCGCTGAGTTGCAATCTCCGGGCTGTGTAGAAAGATGTCAGCAGGTGGCCGGGTAACCGGCCACCTGAGGTTTAATGTTTCTCAATCCACAGTTCACGACTGTAGGCGACATCTTCAGGGTTGGTGATGGGATAGCCTTTGACCCAGGGTTTAATCAGGCGGCCATTGGTGTACTGATAGATGGGGGCAATCGGGGCCTGCTCAGCCAGGATCTGCTCGGCGCGGTTGTAATCGCTGTTACGCGCCTGATCGCTGGTTTCGCGGCTGGCTTTGGCGATAACCGCATCATAATCCGTGTTGCTGAAGCGCGCGATGTTGCTGCTGTTACCCGAGGTCAGCAGATTCAGGAAGGTCGAGGGTTCGTTGTAGTCACCGACCCACGAAGCGCGGATCACATCGAAGTTACCGCTGTTACGGCTGTCGATATAGGTTTTCCACTCCTGATTTTCCAGCGTGACATCCACACCGAGGTTCTTTTTCCACATCGAGGCCACGGCAATCGCTATCTTCTGATGGCTCTCAGAGGTGTTGTAAAGCAGTTTGAGTTTCAGCGGCTTACCGGGGCCGTAACCGGCAGCAGCGAGCAGCGATTTCGCCTGCGCATTCAGGGTATCCTGATCGTGCTGCTGCATGAACACAGGCAGTGGCTTAAAGCCCGCTGTCACATCGGGCGTAAAGTGCCACGCCGGTTTCTCACCCGTGCCCAGCACTTTTTCAGCAATCACTTTACGGTCGATAGACCATGACAGCGCTTTGCGAACCCGTACATCGGCCGTCGGCCCTTTCTGCGTGTTAAACGCGTAGTAATAGGTGCCTAACTGGTCAGGTGTGTAGACCTCTCCCGGCAGCGTTTTCTTCAGGAGCGCATACATGTTTTTAGGGAAGGATTCGGTGATATCGATATCGTTGGAACGATAACGCTTAGTGGCGCTCGACTCTTCATTAATCGGAACAAAGGTCACTTTCGTCAGCACCGAGTGCGCATCATCCCAGTAGTGAGGATTACGGGTCAGGACGATCTTTTCGTTCACCACCCGTTCGCTGAGCTGATAGGCCCCGTTGCCCACCAGTTTGCCGGGTGCCGTCCAGCTGTCACCCGCCTGCGCAATAATTTTCTGCGGTACCGGGAAGAGCGCCACGTTAGCCACCAGCGCCGGGAACCACGGCACCGGACGATCCAGCGTCACCTTCAGCTGGTATTTACCCTGGGCGACCACACCCAGCTTATCGGGCGTCATTTCACCCTTAGTAATCGCCGCTGCATTTTCAATGCCGCTCAGGCCCGCGAACCAGGCAAAGGCTGAACTGTTTTTAGGATCGACCAGGCGCTGCCAGCTGTAGACAAAATCCTGAGCGGTGACCGGATCGCCATTCGACCAGCGCGCGTTGTTGCGCAGGGTGAAGACCCAGGTTTTGTTATCACTGCTGCTCCAGCTCTGCGCCACGCCCGGCACGATTTTGCCGTGCGCATCCTGATTCGTCAGGCCTTCGAACAGATCGCGAATCACCTGAATTTCTGGCAGTCCAACCGCTTTAAGCGGATCGAGGGAAGCGGGTTCATCTTTAATATGGCGGACGATTTGCTGCTGTTCAGCCAGCTGCGCGCCTGCGGGTGGATTCGCCGCGATGGCGGGTGTGAGGATGCTGCTCAGACAGAGTGCTGCCAGCGTCATGCGAAAGGTCTTAACCATTATCACTCCTTTACCCCAAAGAAGTGCTGCATCTGTCTGTTGCCGATGCAGCTTGTGCAGGGCACTTTATCGCAAATGGCTGACAGATAAATAGCTATTTTCCGCACACGGCTTTTCCGCTACTTTTAGTAAAACCCTCTGAGGAAATGAGTATGTCGCCACTACATCCGCGTACCCTGCGCGGCAAACTGGACGTTCCGTATCAGCAGTATGGCCGCTCGGTGCTGGGCGCACCGCTGCTGTGGTTTCCGGCCCCGCTGGGCGATCCTGACAGCGGTCTGATCCTGGCCGGCACCCATGGCGATGAGAATGCGGCCATCGCTACCCTCTCCGCCGCATTACGGACGTTGCCCGATGGCATGCGTCGGCACCACGTCGTGCTGGCGGTCAATCCTGATGGCTGTCAGCTTGGGCTACGTGCTAACGCAAACGGCGTCGATCTCAACCGCAACTTCCCGGCGGCAAACTGGCAGTCGGGCGAGACGGTTTATCGCTGGAACAGCGCGGCCGATGCGCGCGATGTGGCGCTCTCGACCGGCTCGCATCCGGGGTCCGAACCCGAAACCCAGGCGCTCTGTGCCCTGATTCATCAGCTGAAACCGCGCTGGATCGTCTCCTGGCATGAACCGCTGGGCTGTATTGACGACCCGCATCAGGTGGAGATTGGCGGCTGGCTGGCCAGCCACACCGGCCTTCCCCGCGTCAGCAGCGTCGGTTATGACACGCCCGGCTCATTCGGCAGCTGGTGTAATGATCTCAGCCTGCCCTGCGTGACCGCTGAAATGCCGGTGATCTCAGTGGATGAAGCCACCGAGACCTACCTTGAGATGATGGTTAACCTGCTGCGCTGGCAGCAATGATCAGCTGACCGTTGCGCACGGTGATCGCCGGCTCTGCATCCACCGCCAGCCAGGTTGGCCCGTCGAGATCGGCGAAGCGGGTCTGCGGCACCAGCGGCAGCGCAGCGCGTATCGCCCGCGAGGTGCAGAGCATGCAGCCGAGCATCACCGCAAAGCCCTGCTGCTGGGCGTCATCCGCCAGCGCCAGCGCTTCGGTCAGCCCGCCCGCTTTATCCAGCTTGATATTGACCATCTCATAACGCCCTCTCAGTGACGGAAGGCTTTCACGGGTATGACAGCTCTCATCGGCGCAGATCGGCAAAGGATGGATGAAGTTCTCCAGCGCTGCATCTTCACCCGCTGGCAGAGGCTGTTCAAGCATCGCCACATTGACGTCTGCCAGCAGCTGACAGCGGGCCGCCAGGCCTTCAGCGTGCCAGGACTCATTGGCATCCACGATGAGCGTCGCGTCCGGCACGGCGGCACGGATCGCCATCAGCCGTTCGGTAATGAAATTATCATCCAGCTTCACTTTCAGCAGCGTTGCGCCATGCTGCCACAGCGCCAGTGCGCTGCTGGCCATCGCCTCGGGGGTATCGATGCCGACGGTCTGCGCGGTCACCACATCTTCAGGTGCGCTGACGCCGCTGAGTTGCCAGAGGCTACTCTTCTGCTGGTGTGCGGCAAGATCCCACAGTGCGCTGTCGATGGCGTTGCGGGCGGCCCCGGCAGGCAGCGCCTGTTGCAGCGCTTCACGCGTCATCCCCTGTTGCAGCGCAGGCAGCAGCGTGGCGATTTGTGCCAGCACTGAGGCTTCGCTTTCACCATAGCGCGCATAGGGTGTGGCTTCACCGACGCCTTTGACGCCATCTTCCTCAATTTCAACGACCACCACTTTAACTTCTGTCCGGGTTCCACGGGCAATGACAAACGGCGTATGCAACGGCCAGGCTTCGGGATAACTTTTTACCGTTCTCATTTCCACTCCACAATGTGTGACGCAGTGGCAGACCGCCACGTTAAATTCCACAATTGAACTCGTAAACCCTTAACATTTATGTCATAAACAACGGCTATCTTTAGCCGTTTTGTGTCAGATCTTTTTTATCATCAAAAGGAATCACTATGTCTCAGACTGTTCATTTTCAGGGTAACGCCGTACCGGTTGCAGGTCAGTTTCCTCAGGCTGGCGATAAAGCCAAAGCTTTCACACTGGTAGCAAAAAACCTGGTTAACGTCGCGCTCTCTGAGTATGCAGGAAAACGCAAAATTCTGAACATTTTCCCAAGCGTTGATACCGGCGTTTGTGCATCATCAGTGCGCAAGTTCAATCAGGCTGCAAGCGAGCTGAATAACGCCGTGGTGTTATGCATCTCTGCTGACCTGCCGTTTGCCCAGTCACGCTTCTGTGGCGCAGAAAACCTGAGCAACGTGGTGACCCTGTCGACGCTGCGCGGTTCAGAGTTTAAGTATGATTATGGTGTGGAAATTGCCGATGGTGCGCTGGAAGGTCTGACCGCACGTGCCGTGATCGTGCTGGATGAGAACGATAAGGTGATCTACAGCCAGCTGGTTGATGAAATCACCACTGAGCCTGATTACGATGCTGCGCTGGCCGCGCTGAAGTAATAAAAAAAGCGGATAACCCGGTTATCCGCTTCTCACCTCTCCTGACGCTTATTCGCTTTCGTTGCGCTTCTGCCCCAGACCATATTCCCGCAGTTTGTTAGCAATCGCGGTGTGTGACACGCCCAGCCGTTTTGCCAGCTTTCGGGTGCTGGGATAAGAGAGATAGAGCCGCGTCAGAATCGACCTTTCGAAACGGCTGGTGATCTGATCCAGCGTGCCTTCCAGCGCCTCATCCCCCAGTGACACATCCAGCGCCTGCTCGGGCAACACGATATCCTGCGGACGCAGTTCGTAACCTTCCAGCTGAGTCAGTGCACGATAAAGGGAATTTTTTAGCTGACGCACGTTGCCGGGCCAGGCATAGCGGGTCAGAAACGCATTGAGCTGTGGCGACAGACGCGGACGCGCCATGCCCTGCTCATCCGCAAATCTGGCAACAAACATTTCGGTCAGCGGCAGAATGTCCTGTGGACGATCGCGCAGAGGCGGCAGCTGCAGCGTCAGCACATTAAGCCTGTAGAAAAGATCCTCGCGGAACTCCCCGCGCTGCACCAGCTCAATCAGGTTCTTCTGCGTCGCGCAGATCACCCGCACATTGACATGCACTTCATGCTCTTCGCCGACGCGACGGAAGGTGCCATCGTTGAGAAAACGCAGCAGCTTGGTCTGCATTCTCGGCGACATCTCGCCAATCTCATCCAGCAGAACCGAGCCACCATTCGCCTGCTCGAAAAAGCCTTTCTTGCCCTCAAGCGCATTCGGATAGGCACCGGCAGCATGACCAAACAGCTCGCTTTCCGCGACGTCGTCGGGCAGCGAGGCACAGTTCAGCGCCAGGAAAGGATTTTTCCCGCGAGCGCTGCGCAGATGACAGGCGCGTGCCAGCATATCTTTCCCGGTGCCGGTGTCGCCGACAATCAGCAATGGCGCATCAAGCATCGCCAGCTTGCGCGCCTGATCGACCACCTGACGCATCTTCGGCGTGACGGCAATGATGTGGTCGAACTCCGATTCGTCGGTCACCACCAGATTCTGCAACTGGCGGCCCATGCGGGCGGTTGATTTCAGCATCACCATCGCGCCCACCGGCCTGTCGTTCTGGCCCTCTTCGCCCGGCAGGTAGATAGGACGCGCTTCCATCAGGAAATCGCGCCCTTCAATGACCACATGCTGTGCCTGCGCTTCAACCCGATCGCTTTCAAGCCAGCGCATAAAGTTAAAGCCGTTGATCAGGTTACCCGCGCTGAAGTTGCGCATCTTCTCTTCATCGAGATTAAACAGGTTCTGAGCGGCCGGATTAGCCAGTTCAACCTTGCTTTTCAGATCTATGGAGAAAACCGGATCCGGCATCGCCACCAGCAGCGCACTGAGCGCACGATGTTCACGTTCAGAAGGCATGTACGTTACCGTGCGCACATCTGTTACGCCTGGTGTACGCCGGATTTCCGCCATCAGATTACTGAAGGCGTCAAATTCCAGTGCAGAAAAGTTCAGGTAGATGCGGCCCAGCGCCGTGATTTCGATACCGCGTAAATCAATGTTGCGTGCCACCAGCAGGTCGAGCAGTTCACGCGTCAGACCGATACGGTCCTGACAGAACACTTCCAGACGCATTGCGTTCGCCTTAATCAGGTTCAGATTCGTTAATAATACGCTATGTGAAGCACCTGCAGAAAGGGATCTGTCAGGAAAAGTTGACAGCCCTGGCGCGTATGGTGGCGTTTTGTACTGTCCTGCTGAATTAGCCGGTTCGCCACTGATTGTCAGCCTTTGTCAGCCCCGGACTGTTGCTGGCTGGCTGATTGCTGTATATTTTTTCCAACTGAGTAGAATTGATTATAATATGCTGACTTTCTTCGCAAAATATCTGACGGTGGGTCTGGTGAATACCCTGATCCATTGGGTGACCTTTTTTATCTGCCTCAGTCTGGGTCTGTTCCAGTCGACCGCAAACCTGATTGCCTTTTGCCTGGCCGTCACTTTCTCTTTCTTTGTAAATGCACGCTGGACCTTTAAACAGCAGGCCACCGCCTGGCGTTATAGTCTTTATGTCGTGTTTATGGGCGCGATGGCATTCAGCGTAGGTTATCTGGCCGATCGTTTCGGCCTCTATCCGCTTATTACGCTCGTTGCCTCATCGGCTATCAGTCTGGCGTGCGGCTTTCTCTTTTCCCGCTTTATCGTATTCAAAGGAGAATAATGAAAATCTCTCTGGTGGTACCGGTATTTAATGAAGAGGATGTCATCCCTCTTTTTTATGACGCGGTCAGAAAAGAGGACGCGCTGGCCGCCTGGCAAGTGGAGATCGTTTTTATCGATGATGGCAGCACAGACGCAACACATGCGCTGATTAGCCAGCTCAGCCAGAGCGATCCACTGGTGCGCAGCCTGTCGTTTATTCGTAATTTCGGCAAAGAACCGGCACTGTTTGCCGGACTGGAAGCCGCAACCGGTGATGCCGTAATCCCGATTGATGTGGATTTACAGGATCCGATCGCCATTATTCCCGAGATGATCCGCAAGTGGCAGGCAGGCGCTGATATTGTTTTAGCCAAGCGGATTGACCGCAGTGCCGATGGTCATCTTAAACGCAAAACAGCCCACTGGTTTTACAAACTGCACAACAGCATCAGTCATCCGCAGATAGAGGAGAACGTTGGTGATTTCCGGCTGATGTCGCGTGAAGTGGTTGAGAACATCAAGCTCCTGCCTGAGAAGAATCTCTTTATGAAGGGCATCCTGAGCTGGGTCGGCGGACAGACCGATATCGTCGAGTACGTGCGAACTGAACGGATCGCGGGCCGTAGCAAATTTGGCGGCTGGAAACTGTGGAATCTTGCACTGGAGGGACTCACCTCCTTCTCTACCGTTCCGCTGCGCATCTGGTCTTATCTGGGCTTCTTAGTCGCCTCGCTGGCCTTCCTGTATGGACTCTGGATGATCGTGGACAAACTGCTGTTCGGTAACCCGGTGCCAGGCTATCCCTCTATTCTGGTTTCCGTACTGTTTCTCGGTGGCGTTCAGCTCATTGGTATTGGCGTGCTGGGTGAATATATTGGCCGCATTTATATGGAAACCAAAAACCGGCCTCGCTATATTTTGCGAAAATCCGTGCCTGCAAAAACTCACTCACCGCAGAACACCGATTAAACTGCCCATTCAGGAGCAGAGAACAGGGTCAGATTAAAAAGGATGAAAGATGCTCGCCACTGATACCGGATTGACACGCCGTAAGGTTTTTTTGCTTATTGCGATCGTTTTTCTGATTGCTTACAGCCCCGCTTATTTAACCCATTACGCTTATACCGATGACTGGACGAATCTCTACTGGGCCAACTTTGATAAGCTCAGTATTTTAAACTGGGACACGTTATCCGGCAGGCCGGTGTATGGCATTATTCAGTACAGCGCCTCGTTTCTGGTGGAGAGCGTAGAAAGGCTGGCGCTGCTGCGTTCTGTTGCGATTGTTCTGCTTATTTTTACCGGGTATTACATCTACAGCCTGTGTCAGAAAGATGCACTGCTGGAGAATCAGGCTCAGCGGATCACCTTTGCGTTACTGCTGTGTCTGCTGCCTTCATTCCAGGTGTACGTCGCATGGGCATCCTGCTTTCCCTATGTCGCTGCCATTTTACTCGCAGGTGCCAGCTACCGTCTTTCGATTAAGCCCGGAATGGCCTGCCGCCTGTTAGCGTTCTGCCTGCTGACCATCGCTTTCTGTCTCTATCAACCGGCCGCAATGAGCTTTACTTTTTTTGCCGCGCTGGATCTTTGCTTTTCAGAAAGAAAAATCGACAGGAAGCGGGCGCTGATCTCTCTGATAGTCCTTGGCGCAGGCATGTTCGCCGCGCTGATCGCCTCGAAGGTTCTGCCGGTCCAGCTCTATGGTCATACGCTGCCCCGCTCGGCATTCAGCTACGACATCCCGGTTAAGCTGAAATGGTTTTTCACGGAATACCTGAAGAACGTTATCTGCAACTTTGACCTCGGCGCAAAAACGGTGTCGGTGATCATTTCTGCGATCATTATTGGTTTCGGGCTAAAGAAAATTAAAGCCGCAGGCAACGACAAATTTTATCTGATGTTCGTCTTACTGCTGATCGCCGCATTGCCCAATCTGATTGTCAGTGAAAGCATGGCGGCTTACCGCACGCTGATTGCCGGTGCGCTGATCACTTCCAGCGCGTTCATCCTCGGCCTGTTTGAAATCAGCAAAAAGTTAAAATGGAAAAATGCTTTCTATGCACTGCTGGTCATCGCAGCGGCCTCGCTGGCAATCAGTCACCTGATTAACGGTTACTCTGTTCCGGCTCGCAAGGAATTTGCCCTGCTCGATCAGGCAATCACGCAGCAGGTACCGAAAGAGTTCAGGGGCGCGCTCTATTATCGCCTGACCGGTGAGTATTTACCGAAGGTCGCGACGTTACGAAAATATGATGATTTCGGTGGGCTGGGCCTGAGCATGTCATGGACATTTGCCGGGATGGCGCATTTTATCCGGGAGAAAAATGGGATGGCCTTTACGCTGCCCGCGGATCCGGTGATCACTGATGAATCTACCTGTCCGGGTGAGTGCCTGACGATCGATTCGCGGCAGGTGCTGCGTCAGCCGCAGTAAATAACAAAGGCGGCAATGCCGCCTTTGTTTTGTCACGAGAGCGTCAGGCTGACTTATTGCCGCCCTTCTGTAACGCCTCTTTCAGCTGGCCCAGCAGCTCACCACGGAAATCGCCGAGACGAGGCTTATCCTGCTCCAGCCACGGCAGTGGACGACAAAGCTCCATCGCTTTAATGCCGAGTCTGGCCGTCAGCAAACCTGCGCCAATACCCTGCGCGGCTCGCGTGGAAAGCCGGGCGGCAATATCCTGCGACATCCAGTCCATCCCCACTTCCCGCACCAGCTCGGATGCGCCGGCAAAGGCCATATTGAGCAGCACCAGCCGGAACAGCCGGATGCGGCTGAAGTAGCCCAGCTCGATGCCATATATCGCTGCGATGCGATTGACCAGCCGCAGATTACGCCAGGCGATAAACGCCATATCCACCAGTGCCAGCGGACTGACCGCAATCATTAATGTCGCTTCGGCAGCATGGCGGCTTATTTCGCGCCGCGCCTGCCGATCCAGTACTGGCTGCACCAGCTGTGCATATAAGCGAACGATTTCACTGTCATTGTGGGTCTCATGGAGCGAGGCGTGCCAGCGCTGCAGAGCCGGATGCGCCTGATCCAGTTCCGCCTGCTGCGCCAGTTTTTCGCAGAATGCCCGGCCTTTGCCAATACCATGACTGTGCAGCAACTCCCGCCCAACATCACGCTCCTCAGCGCGCTGACGCAACTGATAGAGACGGCGCCACTCTGTTGTCAGCGCGCCGACACCGGCCAGCACAATCAGACCGCCCGCCACACCGCTGCCCAGGGAAAACCAGTCGCGGGCCAGCCAGGCGTCATGTGTCCACTGCACACCCTGCGCAATCACGCTGACGCCAAACAGCAGCGCACCGGCAGTCACCATTTTGCGCCACAGGCTGCGTTTAGGTTTCAACGCGGCTTCCACCGCCCGCTCACCGGCGCCCTCCTCTTCAACAGCGACCTCTTCATCCTGCACCGCCAGAAACGCAGCCTGCGCGTCTGCTTCAAAGGTCTGCGCCGGACGCAGCGGCGTGCTGCTGCTCTCATCCAGCGGGCGGGCAAAATCGATACGCGGCTTCAGCGGATCACTCATCGCAATTTATCTCCCAATAAAAATTCCAGCGCGGCATCCATGCGGATATGCGGCAGCGGGCGATCGACGTCGAGCTGCTGCGGCCGGAACTGTTCAAACTGAAAACCCTGCTGCTGCCAGAAAGCATTGCCGGGCAGACGCGGCGGGACTTCGCCCGGATAGACGGTGAGCGGCTCGCCATCATCCAGCCGATGGCCGCGCAGGGCCGGGATCTTCTCGCCACGGTGATCGACCAGCCCGCTCTGCGTCGCCTGCACCGACGCCAGCCCGATGCAGTCCATGCTGATTCCCTCAAACGCCGCGTTCTGCCAGGCATCCTGCACCAGTTGCTGCAACAGCGACACCATGTTGCCGTGCTGATCGCTGGTGATGTGATCCGCCTTGGTCGCGGCAAACAGCAATTTATCGATCACCGGCGAAAAGAGCCGACGAAACAAGGTGCGCTGACCGTAATGAAAGCTTTGCATCAGTTGGGTCAGCGCCAGACGCATATCATTAAACGCCTGCAGGCCGCTGTTCAGTGGCTGCAGGCAGTCGACCAGCACAATCTGGCGGTCAAAACGCAGGAAGTGATTTTTATAAAAGCCTTTCACCACATGCTGGCAGTAATAGTTGAACCGCTGTTGCAGCATGCTGAAGTTACTGCCTTTATCCGCCTGCGCCAGTTTAGTGAGTTGCGCCTCATCAGCCGTCGGCCAGGGGAAGAACTGCAGCGCGGGCGCGCCGGCCATGTCGCCAGGCAGCACGAAACGACCGGGCTGAATAAAGTGTAAACCTTCAGATTTACAGCGATGAAGGTAGTCGGTCCAGGCAGCCGCAATTTCTGCCAGCTGGGTTTCATCGGCGGGGGCAAGTGGATCAAGTTTTTCACAGAGTGCGCGCCAGGGCTTTGCCCACTCCGCACGATCGCCCTGCAGCAGTCCGTTCATCTGCCGCGACCAGGCGAGGTAGTCCTGCGCCAGCATCGGCAGATCCAGCAGCCATTCACCAGGATAGTCGACAATCTCCAGATAGAGTGTCGCTGTCTCTTTCAGGTGGCGCAGCAGCGAATCATTGGGACGGTAACGCAGCGCAAGGCGCATTTCGCTGACGCCACGGGTTGGCGTCGGCCAGGCGGGCGGCGTGCTGTAGAGCTGAGCCAGACCTTCGTCGTAGGTAAAACGCGCCGTGCCCATATCACGCTGTGGCACCCGTTTTACACCTAACAGCCGCTCATCCCGCACAACGGAAAACAGCGGCAATCGGGCGCCACTGTGAACTGTTAAAAGCTGATTAACCAGTGAAGTAATAAAGGCGGTTTTACCGCTGCGGCTTAATCCGGTAACCGCCAGCCGCAGGTGGCGATCAACGCCACGGTTCATCAACGCCATTATTTCAGTTTGCAGTCTTTTCATCTTTCTCCCTGATGAAGCGCGATGCCACCCGGTTCATCACGCGTTTCAGCAATGGCTCAAGCGCCACAGCCAGCAGCAGACGTAACGGGCGTCGCGCTACCGATTTCACCGCCCAGCCAGTGACACCGGCGGGACCATAGGTAACTGCATTGATAATGATGAATTTAGCCGCCGACTTCAATGCAGGTGCCGCGCGGTGACGAAAAGCAGTGGATCGCGAAAAAGACATTAACACCTCCATTGAGAGAGCGGACGGGCCTGAACAGGCCCGGCATCAGAAATCAAATCTGGCGGAAGCGGCTGCGTACGCTGAACGTTTCAGACGTGACATAGCGTTCCACGTCGCGCACGCTGCGCTCGTCCTGCTGCAGGGCGCGTTCCAGCTGGTCCAGCAACTCGCTGGCGCTGGGCTGGCGTTCGCCTTCATAAGCATTCGCGGGCTTCACATCCAGCACAAAACCCAGCACGAAATAGGCGATCACCGTGAAGACAAACAGACCAAAGAACAGCGATAACACCACGATAACCCGAAGCAGACGAACCGGAATGTCGAGATACTCTGCCAGGCCCGCGCAGACGCCCATCAACTTTCCTTCGTCAGGCTTACGCCACAACTTGCGGCCTTTCATCATGGCTGCCTCCAGTTTGGATGTTCGGCGTCCAGAATCGCTTCCAGCGCGTCAATACGTTCGCGCATCCGCTGCGCATCCTGCGTGACGCGCTGCAGGCGCTGGATTTCGCTTTGCGACAGTTCCGAACCGCCGTTGCGTTTGTTGTTGTAATGCAGCCATAACCAGATCGGTGCGACAAATAGCACGAAGATCGTTAAGGGTATGGCGAGAAAAAGTGCGCTCATTGACTCTCCTTAATCACTTATTGCAACGTCGGTAATTACTCACCGCGGTTCATTTTTGCCTTCAGCGCGTTGAGCTGCTGGCTGATCTCATCATCCGCTTTCAGGTCAGTAAACTGCTGGTCCAGCGTTTTTGGCTTACCAAAACCGTGGCTTTCTGCTTCCGCTTCCATGTGGTCGATGCGACGTTCAAAAGATTCGAACCGCGCCATCGCTTCATCGATTTTACCGCTGTCCAGCTGACGACGAACATCGCGTGATGAAGAAGCCGCCTGATGACGCAGAGTTAACGCCTGCTGACGGGCACGTGTTTCGGTCAGTTTTTTCTCCAGCTCGCTGATTTCACCTTTCATGCGTTCCAGCGTCTCTTCAACCTGGCCCACTTCCTGTTTCAGGGAGGCAATCAGATCGGTGAGTTTCTGTTTCTCAATCAGCGCTGAACGCGCCAGATCATCTTTATCTTTGCGCAGGGCCAGCTCAGCTTTTTCCTGCCATTCAGCCTGCTGAATTTCCGCCTGCTCAATGCGGCGTGACAGCTGTTTCTTTTCAGCCAGTGACCGTGCAGAGGTAGAACGTACTTCCACTAAGGTGTCTTCCATTTCCTGAATCATCAGGCGGACCAGTTTCTGTGGATCTTCTGCACGCTCAAGCAGGGAATTAATGTTGGCATTTACGATGTCAGCGAAGCGAGAAAAAATACCCATAATGATGTTCCTCTTTTAATGTTTTAAAACGTGATGTCCTGCATAGCTAATACAAGATGCGTGCCAATTTTTCATGTCATTGTTTTTAAATGGATTTGATATTTTACAGTCCCGCCCGCATGTTTTAAGATAGTGAAAATGATTAAGGGGTGGCGAAATTCATCATGACAGGCACTAACGATAATCTTCTGGGTGAGTCGAACAATTTTCTTGAGGTGCTTGAGCAGGTTTCCAAACTGGCGCCGCTGGAAAAGCCGGTATTAGTGATTGGCGAGCGCGGGACGGGTAAAGAGCTGATTGCCAGCCGTCTGCACTATCTCTCTGACCGCTGGCAGGGGCCGTTTATCTCGCTGAACTGCGCCGCGCTGAATGAGAATCTCCTCGACTCTGAACTGTTTGGTCATGAGGCGGGCGCCTTTACCGGCGCGCAGAAGCGCCATCTCGGGCGTTTTGAACGTGCCGACGGCGGCACGCTGTTTCTGGATGAGCTGGCAACAGCACCGATGCTGGTTCAGGAAAAACTGCTCAGGGTAATAGAATATGGGCAGCTGGAGCGCGTCGGCGGCAATCACTCCTTGCAGGTGAATGTGCGACTGGTCTGCGCGACTAACGAGGATCTGCCTGAGCTGGCAGCCGAGGGGAAATTCCGCGCCGATCTGCTGGATCGTCTGGCCTTCGATGTGGTGCAGTTGCCGCCCCTTCGCGAACGCCGCAGCGATATTCTGGTGATGGCCGAGCATTTTGCCATCCAGATGTGCCGCGAACTTGGCCTGTTACTGTTTCCCGGCTTTACCCCACGGGCGCAGCAGGCTCTGCTCGATTACCACTGGCCCGGCAACGTCCGTGAGCTGAAGAACGTGGTGGAGCGCTCGGTCTATCGTCATAACAGCAGCGAGCAGCAACTGGATAACGTCATCATTAATCCATTCGCGTCAAGGCCAGAGCCGGTTGCTGTTATCCGTGCCAGTCAGAACGCGGATACTGGCGGCCTGCCTGCTCTGCCGCTGGATCTGCGTCAATGGCAGAACCAGCAGGAGCAGGATCTGGTGGAAGCCAGCCTGCAACAGGCTCGCTATAACCAGCGTCGCGCCGCCGGATTATTAGGCGTTACTTATCATCAGTTGCGCGCGATGATGAAGAAGCACGATATAAAAGCGGAAATTTAATTCGCCCCCGCCGAGGAATGCTTACCCTGCCTCATGAAGAATTATCTCAACGAGGCAGGCGATTGTTGGCAAGGTTTCTTACCTTCCAGAGAAATGAAAAGCTGATTCCCGGCTGCTTTGTCATGAAGAAAATTGCTATCACGTGTTGTACGGCTTAGTTCCCATTCTCTCAGGTTGCCTGAGGGCCGGAACCCATCCGACGGCAGCGGTAACAATGACAACGGCCAGTGCTGACATCAGTAAGACACGATCTATGCCATATTGTGCCGCCAGCGGCCCCGCAACCAGTTGTCCAAAGGGAATGGCAATAAAAGAACCCATCGCATCATAAGCGTACACGCGTGCCAGTTTATCCGCCGGAATGTGAGTCTGTAATGAATGCGCCCAGGTGACGCCGAACAGGCCTAATGAAACGCCAGCAATAAAGAAACCCACTATCAGCCCTGCTGCTGGCATATTCTGGCTCAGCATAAATATCGGGAGTGCGCACAGACCCGCCAGCATCGCGCCAATCATGAGATCGCGACGAGGATGCCATTTCATAGCCAGAAATGAACCTGCAATTAAACCCACGCTATGGGCAGCCACAATAATTCCCCACTGCGCCCGCCCGAAAGAGGCGTCGGCAATCATCGGGCCATAGACCTCCACAATTCCATTGAACGCGACGTTGATAATAGCGAACTGAAGGACTATCGACCAAATCCAGCTTCGCCCGGCAAATTCTGCCCAGCCTTCTTTGATATCGCGAAGGATATTGCCTTGCGTCGTCCCGGCATTTTTCGGGCTGACGCGCATAAGAAAATAAAGCGGCGCGGAAGCCGCAAAGCCCAGCGCATCAATCGCCAGTCCCCAGCCTGGTCCGACAGCACTAGTGATCACGCCTCCCATTGACGCCCCCATCACCGTGCCACCATAAACACCGAGCTGAATTAATGCATTAGCCTGACGCAGGTGCTTTGCAGGCACGACCTGCGGAACCAGCGCAGACGAAGCAGGCAAAGCAATCCCCGCTGCCGCGCCATTCAGAGCACCCAGCAAGGTGAGGCTGATTACCGTGGCTGAACCATCAAGCACAGACCACGCAACGATAGCCTGAGAAACAGCGGCAACCAGCGCCGATACAACTAATACCCGACTGCGTGAATAGCGGTCAGCAACGACACCCCCCACCAGCAGAAACAGCACGTTGAACAGGGAGCGGGAGGCCACTACCACGCCTAAATCAGAGGCGGATCCCCCTATATCCAGTACCGCAAAAGCCAGCGCAATGGGTGCGATGCCATTGCCCAGCACGGTGAACAGACGCCCCATGAAGAGATAACGAAAGGATGCATAATGGAAAACCTGAGCTTTTTTCAGGAATTTATTCATTGTCAGGAGCTGGGTGAACTGAAGTTGTGCATATAGTAACTGCGTTTCTGTAAATGTTAAGCATGTGATTACACTTCTCCAGCATCAGACACATGGAATGGCAACAGCGGTAAATTAAGCTCATAATTAAATGAATGATCATAAAAAAAATCAATGACCCATAGGTGAAATTAACAATAGTAAATAAATTAAATAACGTTTCAAATCGATTGATATAACGAGTTTCACCCTTTCTTTTGTCATCACACAGCGCTGACATGCAGAACCCCTTAACAATAAACAGGTGATTTGTAAAGATTGATCTCAATCATCAATCGATTGACTTTTTTAATCTGCATTTGAGAATTATATAAAGGCGGTATTAACTACCAGTGCGGAAGGAGTACTAATTCACATCAGAAAGGATGTTTAATATGGCTATCCCAGCGTACCTCTGGCTAAAAGATGAGGGTGGAGCGAACATCAAAGGTTCGGTTGATATTAAAGATAGAGAAGGGAGTGTTGAAGTAACTGGATTTTCTCATAATCTGAGGCTGCCTACCGATTCAATGACAGGCAAGCCGACAGGTACAAGAAAACATGCACCCATTATCGTTCAAAAAGAGTTCGATTCATCTTCGCCCTATCTGTATAAGGCAGTATCCACCGGGCAGACTTTAATGTCAGCCGAGTTTAAATGGTACAGTATCAATCACGCAGGTCAGGAAGAAGAATATTTCAACATACTGCTTGAAAATGTCAAAATTGTCGGCATTTCGCCCATGATGCATGACACAAAAGATCCCCAAAAAGAGAAACATAATCATCTTGAATGCGTTGAGTTTGCTTACGAAAAAATAACCTGGAAGTATTGTGATGGTAACGTTATTTTTTCTGATAGCTGGAATGAGAAGGCATGAATGATGAGATATCCTGCCTTAGCTGTGTCTCCAGTCCCACCTTATGATATTTTATCGTTTGCGCCAGCAGGCGTTTCGATAATAAATAATATGATGATTGCACGCTTTCACAGAGGACCATCAGCCCTGACATATGTCTGGTTTTATAATCAGGTTAAAGGACATGGTCCATGGGATTATAAATTTCAGCATGGAACTCAATATGAACACTTTGGTAACTTTCATTACGGTGCTGTGGGTCATGCCGCTGGTATAAAGGAAGTTATTCTTCTGCGCGCAGCAGGCTGGGCGCAAAGTCGGGCCGGAACCAGCAGAGAGGAATTTGATGTCTGGTATGGAGCATCTCCTTTTGGCGATGACCCTGACGATCAATACTGGATAAGAGCAGGGATAGACTATGCCAAACGCGCCGGTTTTTAATAAGCGCACGCTCTTACTGGTTCTGATGCTGATGATGCTCATCTTCGCAGGCTGGCAAGTGTCACACTTGTCACCGCTTGAGCAGTCGATCGTCAGGAAAGTTAACGTCAGCAGTCGGATTAACCTTTACATCACTGAAGCCAGTGCGGGAGCCACAACTGACTTCTCATATCGCTTTTATCTTTACGATGCATCCAGAAGCGATGAGTCTTTTAAAGAAAGTCTGACGGACAACCTGCACCCTTTCCTGATCACCTCTGATGGTGACGCCTTTAAACGGGTTCAGGACAAGGCGATTTATTTAACGGTTAAAGGTGAGATTTTCGCCTTTCACACTTCACCCGGTATTCGGATTAACGCTGTTTTCTATTCGGTTCCGGTGTTCCTCACCGCCTCTCCCTTTTAAGAGCGCCAACCCATTCAAAGGCGATCCTGCCCTTCAGGCCGCCGCAAAAGCCAAAAAAAAGCCCGCCATGAGGCGGGCAACAATACTGGAAGCAATGTGAGCAATGTCGTGCTCTTCACCGGCAGAGCCGCCGTCGAAGTGCAGATGAATAATAATCATTCTTATTATCATCTGTAAACACCTTATTGAGAATATTTCTCATTACCCCACCTTCTGTGCGTTCTTTCCAGGGTCACAAGGATGAAAAACCGGCTGGCAGCGGTTGCAGGTTTTGGGTCAATGCCCGCTTTGGGATACACTCTGTTTAATGCCTCAAAATCGTTGAGTTCTATGTCAAAACTACTATGTTCGCTGTTGCTCAGCCTCAGCGTGTTGAGTGTCCCTGCGTGGTCAGCGCCTGCTGGTGATATCCGCCAGACCGGCTTTGTGTATTGCGTCAGCGGCACGCTGAACACCTTTAATCCGCAGATGGCCAGCAGCGGGCTGACTGTCGATACGCTGGCGGCACAACTTTACGACCGCCTGCTGGATGTCGATCCCTACACCTACCGTCTTAAGCCCGATCTGGCGTCGAGCTGGGAAGTGCGCGATAACGGCGCGACGTATCGCTTCCATCTGCGCAGCGGCGTGCAGTTTCAGCAAACCAATCAGTTCCGCCCTACCCGTGCGCTGAATGCCGACGACGTGGTATTCAGCTTCGCCCGGATGTTCGATCGTAATCATCCCTGGCACAACGTCAACGGCGGCAACTATCCCTACTTTGATAGCCTGCAATTTGCCGATTCGGTGCAGAGCGTGAAGAAGATCGACAACAGAACGGTTGAGTTCAGGCTGAACAGCCCGGATGCGTCGTTCCTGTGGCACATGGCGACCCACTATGCGCCGGTGCTGTCGAAAGAGTATGCCGACCAGCTTACTGCTCAGGGCCGCCAGGAAGAGATGGACCGACAGCCGGTGGGTACCGGTCCTTATCAGCTCAGCGAATATCGCACCGGCCAGTACATCCGTCTGGCGCGCAATCCTCACTACTGGAAAGGTGTGCCGCGTCTGCAGCAGGCGGTGATCGATCTGGGTTCTGGCGGCACCGGGCGGCTTTCCAAATTGCTGACCGGAGAGTGCGACGTACTGGCCTATCCCGCAGCCAGCCAGCTCAGCATCCTGCGTGATGACCCACGCCTGCGGATGACGCTACGTCCCGGTATGAACATTGCCTATCTGGCCTTTAATACCCGCAAACCACCGCTCGACCGTCCTGAAGTTCGTCACGCCCTGGCGCTGGCGATCAACAATGAGCGGTTAATGGAGTCGATCTATTACGGCACGGCCGAAACCGCCGCCTCGATATTGCCGCGTGCTTCCTGGGCTTATGACAATGATGCGCGCATCACCAGCTATGACCCCGCGAAGTCCCGCGCAGCGCTGGCGGCTCTGGGCATTACCGATCTGCATCTGCGGCTGGTGGTGCCTGCCGCGTCGCAGTCCTGGAATCCCAGCCCGCTGAAAACCGCCGAACTGTTACAGGCCGATCTGGCACAGGTTGGCGTACGGCTGACGATTGTCCCGGTTGAGGGCCGTTTTCAGGAGGCGCAGCTGATGGCGATGAATCATGACCTGACATTGTCCGGCTGGGCGACCGACAGTAACGATCCGGACAGCTTCTTCCGGCCGCTGCTCAGCTGCGCGGCGATTCGATCGCAGACCAATTACGCACACTGGTGTTCTCCGGCCTTTGACGAAACGCTGCAGAATGCCCTGTTATCGCAGCAGCTTGCCGGGCGCATCGACAGCTATGACAAAGCCCAGCTGATTCTGGCGCAGGAGTTGCCGGTGCTGCCGCTGGCATCCTCTTTACGACTTCAGGCGTTTCGACATGATATTAAGGGACTGGTGCTGAGTCCGTTTGGCAACGCCTCGTTTGCCGGGGTTTATCGTGAAGCTGATGAGGGTAAATAAGTGATTATCTATATTCTGCGCCGTCTGCTGCTGCTGCTCATTACCCTGTTTCTGCTGTCGCTGGTCAGCTTCAGCCTGAGCTACTTTACCCCTAACGCGCCGCTGGAAGGCGCGGCCCTCTTCGACGCCTGGTGGTTCTGGTTCAAAGGCATGCTGCAGTTTGATTTCGGCGTCTCCAGCACCAACGGTCAGGAGATTGGCCTGCAGCTGCGCGAGGTGTTCCCGGCCACCATGGAGCTGTGTATCCTGGCGTTTCTGTTCGCGCTAATGGTGGGGATCCCGCTGGGCATTTGTGCCGGCGTGATGCGCAATAAATGGCAGGATAAAACCATCAGTGCGCTGGCACTGATTGGCTTCTCGGCGCCCATCTTCTGGCTGGCGCTGATTCTGACGCTGTTCTTCTCTCTGACCCTGGGCTGGCTGCCGGTGTCGGGACGCCACGACCTGCTCTATCCGGTGCAGAATATCTCTGGCTTTGCGCTGATTGACGCCTGGCTGAGTCGTTCGCCGTGGCGACATGAGATGATTATCAGCGCTCTGACCCACCTGATTTTACCGGTGCTGGTACTGGCGATGGCGCCCACGACGGAAGTGATCCGTCTGCTGCGCAACAGCACCAGCGACGTGATGGATAAAAACTATGTCAAAGCGGCTGCCACGCGCGGTCTGTCGCGCTTTACGGTGATCCGCCGCCACGTGCTGCATAATGCGCTGCCGCCGGTAATCCCGCGCCTGGGCCTGCAGTTTTCCACCATGATAACGCTGGCGATGATCACCGAGATGGTCTTCAACTGGCCGGGTCTGGGACGCTGGCTGATCAACGCGATTCGGCAGCAGGATTATGCGGCGATTTCAGCCGGTGTGATGGTGATTGGCGGCCTGGTGATTCTGGTGAATGTCATTTCTGACGTGATTGGTGCGGCAATGAATCCGCTGAAACATAAAGAGTGGTATGCCCTGCGCTAGGACTTTTCATATCCAAATAAAGTGGTTTAAAAACAGACAGGTACTGTTTTAATGGGCTGTCATTGCCCTCCTGGCCCGCCTTCATGTACACAAATGTTTTCTCTGTGGTGAACGGTTTGTGTTTAAATCGTTAAAATTTGATGAGGTTCTGAATATTTATGGATGACGTTGATCTGGCACAGGAGCGCGAAGAAGCGCATCTCGCCGCCTCCCTGGCCGCCCGAAAGAGTAAGCTCCAAAGCCCTAACGGCTTATGTATCTGGTGCAAAGATGAAGCTGTTGTGGCCGACACGGCTTTTTGTTCAAGCGAGTGTGATGAGGACTATCACAAACATCAGCGCGAGATGAAGCAGCGCATCAGCTAATCGGAACGTGTATCCGGACTCGTCCGGTTAAACCAGCCAGATTATTCATACAAGGAAGGGTTATGAGTCTCAGCAGAGTGTTACTGGTACTGGTATTTGCTGCCTGTATGGCACTGTTAGTGAAGGCGGGATCGGGTCAGTTCACCCATTTTCTTGATGACAAAATCGATCATCAGATTACGAAATGGGCTGATGGTAAATAGGCAATCAGATTCGTTTTGGTGAGCCCGCCCTGAGCGGGCTTTTTAATGCCTGTCCTGCATAACGTGCTAACGCTTCGCTATTTACTCCCTCATCACTATCTATCGCACCCGAACCCTGTAAGGTGTGCGAGTCAGCCTTAGCTGATGCTACGATTTTCCTTTCTTGATGCAATTTATGCCTGCGTAACGCGGGCTTTTTTGTGCCAAAAAACTGCCGGTCATCGGCATCAGCAGCATGCCGTTATGCCTTAAGTTTTTGCCACTACGGTCGATAAATGAAGTGCACATGAGTTGTGCACGAGAAAGCTTCTCTATTGAATGCACTGTAACGATTTGCCCGCCTATGGCGGGTTTTTTTTTGGTTATTCATTTGTTCATCTGTGGTCGATCCACAGATTGCTTCTCATCTCATCTCCCCGCCTTTCCTTTTGACAGGAAAACGGCTTGTGATATCGTAAGTGCACATATCATATGCTCACTTATGTTAACTGCAGGTGATGAACATGACTCAGGCTGAACACTGGAATAAATCGTATGAACATCCTATCCCTGCCACACCGGATAAGATCTGGCAGGCGCTTATAGATACCTCCTCGTGGAAGCACTGGAATCCGGGCGTTAAATCGATAGCGCTGGAGGGGGCATTTCAGGCGGGAACGTGGTTTTCGATGGCGTTGCCGGGTGGGGAAATGATCCGCAGCAGGCTCATTGATGTCGCGGCCGAAAAACATTTCACTGATGAGACACTGATCGGTGAGACGCGGGTCAGAGTGGATCATCGCATTGAAGCATCAGGTCCGGGTCAGTGTCAGCTTGTCTATGCAATACGCACACAGGGACCGGATGCTCAGGCGCTCGGAGAAGGTATCAGCGCTGACTTTCCGGACGTGATGGCCGGACTGGCACACTATCTCGCAGAACAAAAGGCTTAGTCTATGACGTCTGAAAGCCGTAAACCTCTTCCCAGCAGTTTTGAAGGGCCGGACGAAAGCCCGGGTTTTCTCCTCTGGAGAATCTCTAATCGCTGGCAGCGTGAGCAGCGAACTGCCCTGCAGCCTCTGGGACTGACACATACGCAATTCGTTGTTCTGGCAGTGGCCAGCTGGTTTCAGGGAAAAGAAGCCCTTACTCAGGCACGGCTGTCACAACTGACGGGCAGCGATACCATGACGATTTCGCAGGTGGTCCGGGCACTCGAAAAATCGGGATATATTCAGCGCATCCCCCATCCGGAAGATACCCGTTCAAACGTCATTGTGGTGTCTGAAGCAGGCAGAACGCTTGCCGGACAGGCCGTAAAGGTTGTCGAAAAAACAGACGAAGCGTTTTTCATGCCCCTTGGGGACGATGGACAGTCATTGCTCACACTTTTTAAAAAACTTCTCAGCTGAGCCTGATGAACCTTTCTAAGCTTCATGCTGGCTAAAGGTTTCGGGTCAAAAAACTCCTTCTGGTCTTTCGCAATTACCCGTCAGTCACGGGGTGCTGAAAATCACATCCCCTTAACTTATCTGAAGAAACGGCATCAGCCACATTGCGATGCCGTTTCATTACCTCACGATAAATCAGGTGCGCACCCGCAGCGCCGCCTCAATTTTGTCGGCAATCTTAGTGACGACATAGGCAATCACCATGTAGAACACCACCGCAATCAGGAAGGCTTCGAGGTAGTAGAAGTTCAGTGCCGCCGTTAATTGTGCCTGGGCAAAGATATCCACCACTTCGATGGCAAACGCCAGCGACAGGGCTTTCATGATTACCATAAAGGCATTCGCCAGATCGGGGATCGCCGCGACGATAATCTGCGGGAACATGACACGACGAAACAGCTGTCCACCACTGTAGCCGAGCGACAGGGCAGCATCCGATTGTCCGCTGTCGAATGAGTTCAGCGCCCCTTTCCACACTTCCGCCTGGAATGCCGCGACGCAGGCACTCAGCGACACAATGATGATCACCCAGTTCGGCAGTGAATGGGCATTGACCTCGACGCCAAATAACGTGGCCACAAAGTGCAGCGCCGGTGGCAGGCCGTAATAGGCGAGGAAAATCACCACCACCATCGGCACGCCTTTGAAGGCGATTTTGTAGGTGATCACCAGCTGGCGCAGCACCGGAATGCGGCGATGCTCAATAAACGCAAACAGCCCGCCTAACAGCGTCGAACAGATAAAAACCGTTACCGCCATCAGCAGCGTTACCGGCACGGCATCCAGAATGCTCCAGAAGTCTGGCAGCAAAACCTCAGCATCAAACATGGTTTTTCTTCCTCACTCAGACGCTGGTGGTGAACTTCACGCGCGGCGCAGACTTCGAGCTGTACTTCGCATGACGTTGTTCAAAGAAGCGGATAACCAGCCACGCCACACCGCACAGCAGTGAATAGAGCACGGCCAGCACCAGATAGGTGCCGAACTGATACTGGTTGTAATCGCGTTCCATGATCAGGTGCGCGGTCGCCATCACATCTGCCGCTCCGATGTACATCACCAGCGCCACGTTATGAATCAGATAGATAATGGCATTGCCGTAACCCGGCAGCGCAAAGTGCACCGCCTGTGGGCCAATGACTCGCAGCATTTTCTGGCGGAAACTGTAGCCCAGGCTGTCGGTGGCATCGTGCTGACCCCGCTCAACCGCCAGGTACGCCGGCCGCATCACTTCCGACAGATAACCGCCGTGATACAGGCTCAGACCGATCATCGCCGCCACGTTGGCCGTGAAGAAGTCGCTGAAGCCAAAGTTATCGGTAATGAGTGGCATACCGTAGAAGGCGACAAACAGCTGCAGCACCACGGGCACGCTGCGCGCATAGGAAACATAGAGATCGGCCAGCTGGCTGATCACGGGGATACGGCGCACGCGGAAAAACGTCGCGATGAGCGCCAGAAAGAACCCGACAATCATCGCCACAAACATGATGCCGAGCGTCAAAGGCAGCGCCGACAGCAGTTCTGGAATCATGGAGGATAGATTCACGGTGAAACACTCCTGCTAAAAAGGACAGCCTGCGCCCGGCTCAGCGCCGGACGCAGTGAATCTGTTACTTCATGTACTTCGTAACGTCTTCGCCAAACCACTTCTGTGCCAGCTTATCCAGCGTGCCGTCCGCCTTCAGCTCTTTCAGCGTTTTGGTGATGTCATCATTCAGTGCCTGATTCTCTGCAGAACGGTGAATCAGCACATAGGTGTTGTTGATCACCACAGGCTCACTGGCTTTGATCGCCAGCTTCTGGTTGTCGATTACCGTCTGCTCACCCAGGTTAGAAGGCAGGATCAGCGCGTCATATTTCCCGTTCTGCACTTCTTTCAGGCGATCCGGGTAAGGCACGCCGGCGCTGGACGCCTTGATGGTGATTTTATCGTTCGGGTTATCCTGCTGCCACTGGGTGACGAACTTATACACGCCACCGCCTGCGGTCACCGGCACGATCTTCTTGCCGACCAGATCTTTCATGCCGTTGATATTGCTGTCGCTGCGGCTGTAGATCTTCATCAGGCTGGCACCAATCGGTGCATCCGGGATCAGGAACTGTTTGCTGCGCGCGGGCGCTTTGTAGTATCCGCCTGTCGCCATGTCATATTTTCCGGTCACCAGACCGGTTTCCTGCGCGATGTCCGCCGCGCCTTCCATCACAAATTTGTACTGTGGCAGTTTCGCGTTGATGGCTTTCAGCACGTCCGGCTCGTAGCCCTCGGGCTCATGACCGATCGCGCCCCACGACAGCGGTTTGGACTCCGCTGCGGTAGCGATTTTGATGGTGCGTACGGCCTCAGCAAAGCTGTTTCCGCTGATCAGGGCCAGTGCGATGATGCCAGGCGCGGCCAGGCGACGTAATGTGGTTTTGATTGCAGGCATGTCTCTGATTCCTTTAATTATTAGAATACTTTTTCTGAGTTGAGGAACTGGGCAAGGCGCGGCAGCGTCGGGTTATCAAACATCTCGACTGGCGTCCCCTCCGCAGCCACCACACCCTGATCCATAAACACGATGCGATTCGAAATGCTTTTCGCGAACTGCATTTCGTGCGTCACCAGCAGCGAGGTAATGCCGGATGACGCCACATCTTTAATCACTTTCAGCACTTCACCCACCAGCTCGGGATCGAGCGATGAGGTCGGTTCATCAAACAGCATCACATCCGGACGCACCGCCAGGGCTCGCGCGATACCGGTGCGCTGTAACTGGCCGCCGGACAACTGCGACGGATAGTGGTCGCGTTTTGCTCCCAGGCCGACGCGCTCCAGCTCCTGCACGGCGATGTCGCGCGCCTGCTGTTTCGTTTTACGCTGGATGACGATCAGCGGATCCATCACATTCTCCAGCACCGTCATGTTTTTAAAGACGTTGAACTGCTGAAACACCATGGCGGTGCGCAGACGAATCGCCTGAATCGCCGCTTTATCCGGTGACTGATAATCCATGCGGATCTGATCGAGTTGAATCGTCCCCGCTGACGGCTTCGCCAGATAGTTGATGCAGCGCAGCAGCGTGGTTTTCCCGGTGCCGCTTGGCCCGATAATCGACACCACATCGCCGCGTTTTACCGACAGATCGACGCCTTTCAGAATCGGATTGCTGCCGTAAGCGAGCGTAATATTGTTGAGTTCTAACATCCGGTGCAGCCCTTATTTGTTCAGGTCAGCATGGCCGAGCACATGCATCAGACGGTTGGCCCAGCCAAAGATGGCGATAGCGTGGATCAGGTCGAGAATCTCCTGATTGTTCATGCCGACGGCGCGCAGAGCGGCGACATCGTCCGGCGTAGCTTCAGATGGCGTGACCGATAAACGACGGGCAAAGTGATAGATCGCCGCATCGCGTTCGCCCAACACATCCGCCCGGTCAAAATAGATGGCGCTGACCACGTCGTCACTCTCAGCCAGCTGTGCATGACGGCGCGCATGCACCACCGCACAGTAACGGCAACCGTTAACGATTGAAGCCCCCAGCGCGCCCAGCTCACGATCCGCGCGATCCAGACCGCCTTCAACATACATAATGGCGTTGAATAATCCGGTTCGTGCGGTGTAGCTCTCAGGATCGTGGACCAGCGTGCGCACGTACTCGGAGATTTTCTTGTTGGACGGCGTCACTTTCATGGCATCGAGCTGCGCCGGTGTCGCCTGTTCAACATCCACTGGTGCGATATACGGATGCCAGTGCAGCGGCTTGAGATTAACCGACGGAATCATGCGGACCTCATCAGACGTAATCCAGCCGCGACGCGCGTCTGGAAGTTAACAAAGGCGATCAGTTCAGAGAGGGCGACAATCTGCGGATTGCTTAAACCGGCCTGCTCCAGCAGGCGAATGTGCTGTTCCGTCGCCTCAATCGGCTGCTGTGTCACCCTGTCAGCATGGCGTGCAATCGTTGCCAGCGGCTCTTCACTCACCTTTTCGCCCGCTGCAAGCGCCAGCAGCGCTTCAGACGGGTTTAATGCCGCCAGCTGTGCCTGATAATCACGTTGCAGCGGCGCATCGCCGTTCAGTACCGCCATGCGCTGGGCCAGCGCAATGCGCAGATCCGCAGACAAACCCTGGTCATCTTCCGGCGTCAGCACTGACACACGACACGCTTCTGCGCCCTCAACAAATTCGGGACGCAGGCGGCGTGTCTGATACAACGCCTCATCGGGGGTTAATCCGGCTGCCTGATCAATTACGTCGCTCACAACGCGTTCTCCTGTTTTAGTCGTGGAGTTGAATCCACCCATTCATCGCCCTGCAGTTCAGGGGTGTCAAAAGCCTGTAAGTTGGTGAAGTGCTGCTCCACGTCATCGGCAAAGAGCGAGGCAGCAATGCCGCGCACCAGACGATCGGCACCCGCGCTCACTGCCGGAATATCGCCGGAGACTTTGCCGTGCGTCAGCATCGCGGCATCATTAAAGCAGTGGATATGTGCCAGCATCGGGCAGGCACCTGGCGTCAGTTCGCGGAACTCAAATGAAGGCCCGAGATCAGGCGCTTCCAGCAGGCTGCGACGCGCATGCCCCATCTCAGGCTGATACCGGCCGTCTCCCCAGCTTCGGATATGCGGCGCGATAGCAGCAAACTCCGGGCGGCCGTGGAAATCGTTGGTGAAGCCGGTGGCGGCGATCAGGAAGTCATAGCGAAGTGCGCCCTGGGTGGTGTCAATCAGCAGGCCATCGGCCTCCTGTTTAACCGCATTAATGCCGCAGTCGAGGAAGAAACGCGCATTCTCATGACGGGAGACGCGCAGGGTTGAAGAACGCGGCGGCGGGGTTTGTGTCGCAGCGGTGTAATCGACAAACTTCCACTTCCACGCGTCCGGCAACTGATGCATGCCGTGCACCACGCCCTGGCTGCCAATGCCGGTCATCTTGTTAATACGCGGCATCTCTTTACGACGAATCAGCAGGTCCACTGCGCTCGCGCCCTGCTCCAGGGCGGTGGCCGCGTTATCCATTGACGACGCGCCGGCACCAATCACGGCAACGCGTTTGCCCTGAAACGCCGCAAAATCGATGTTATCGGCGGAGTGTGCCCAGAACCGGCGGTCGATGCCTTGCAGGAAATCGGGTACGGCAAAACCGCCGAGTCCAGAACGCCCGGTGGCCAGCACCAGACGGCGTGTGTAGACACGCCCGGTTTCGGCACCGTCCAGATCGAGCGCAATGACATCCCCGGCCTGGGCGATATTGCTGACGCGCACGTTATTCTGCACCGGCAGATTCAGCACCCTGCGATACCAGATCAGGTAATCCATCCACTGCGCTTTAGGGATCTTGTCCAGTTCCTGCCATGCTTCGTTGCCCCACTGCGCCGTGAACCACGCGCGGAAAGTCAGCTGCGCGAGACCGAGTGCCGGGCCATGCAGCGTTTTCGGCGAGCGCAGGGTTTCCATGCGCGCAAAGGTGATCCACGGCCCTTCCAGCCCTGCGGGGGCGGCGTCATAGGCCACCACATTGGTGATGCCGGTGAACTGTAATTTCGCGAGCGCTGCCAGACCGCACATGCCCGCACCGATCACCACTACATTCCGTACCGGGGCATGCTGATAAGTGCGCTCCGGTACCCAGGGTCTGGCGGGCAGTTCCAGAAATTCCAGATCCTGCTGTAGCTGAGCTTCCAGCGCGGCAAGCCCTTTGGCGGCATACGTCATAGAGAGTTTCCTGGTGTCAGCGATCGCCTGAAGGCGAGCGAAAACGGTTAAAACGCACTGATAACGCTGCCTTTCCATTATCCGACAAATGCATAATAGGAGGCCAACAATCATCAATACACATAATAAGAGCTAAGTTTTCGCATAATCCTCTTGCCCCAAATCGGAGTCAAGAATTGCGCTCAGCATCTGACCAATGGATTTCTTATATCTTATGCAGGAAAAGTTATAAGCGTTGAAAACAAGGGGGTTTTCAATAGCGGTGTGCCGGGGTGTCTTTCAACGCGCATCCCGTCACCTGATTGTAAGACGTGAGGGCCACCCCTGGGATGACCGTGACAGGCCAGCCGGAATCAATCCTGATTGATAATCTTCATAATGCGCGGATGTTCACTGGCGGGCAGACGTTCAAAACCCGGCAACAGCTGCGCGGCCGCATCCGCCAGTGCGTCCACCAGCGACTGCGTCGCGCTGGAAATCTGACGGCCTTGTGGCGTAATCACGCCAAAGAAGTAGGGAATCTCTTCCTGAATCGGCCGGATCGCCACACCCGTCAGCGGCATACCCCAGCCCGTAACCGGTTCGAGGATCGCCACGCCTAATCCCGCCCGCACGCAGCCCAGAATATTCGCTGACGAGTTGGTTTCGATGGTTTCCAGCAGCGGCGCTTTGACTTTCTTCAGCGCTTTTTCATAGCGTCCGCGTAAGCGCTGCGGGCTCCAGGGGGCAATTAAACGACGGCCTGCCAGCTGGCTGAGCGACAGCTCACTGTTCGCCGCCAGCTCATCGTCTTCCGGCAGCGCAACCACGCACTGCGACTGCCCAATCCAGTGCAGTTCGACCGCGTGATGCTCCAGCGGCAGACTGCATAAACCGATGTCAGCTTCGGCGGTGATCACCGCATGCGCCGTCTGTTCGGCAGATTCACTGATGATCTGCACTTTGTTTTGCAGGTTCAGTGCGGCCAGCGCCTGCGGCAGCAGTCCGGCCGCCAGCGCGGGCGTCGCAGCAATACTGAGTGGGCGATGCTGCTGATGCGCGATCTCCTGAGCGCGTAAGCGTATCTGCTGCAATGACAGCAGCGCTTTCTGCACATACTGATGCAGCTGTAACGCCTCTTCAGAGGGATGAATGCGCGGGCCATTGCGAATAAAGAGTGGGTAACCCAGCGACTGCTCTAACTCCTGAATCAGGCGGGTAACAGCGGGCTGTGAGCGGTTCAGCGTCCTGGCTGCTGCGGTGACACTGCCCGCAGAAATTACCGCCGAGAAGGCTTCCAGCTGACGCAGATCGAGGTCGTTTAACAAGGTCATCGCGAGGATAATTCCCTAAGCCATTGATCGTTCCCGATAAACATCCGGGGAAAAAATCATCATAGAGAGAGTCTGGTGAATTAGCCAGAACGGGAAAGCCGCGAGGCAGTCCTCACCCAGAGCGTATTGATGCTCACGCAGGCAAATAACGGTGTTTTAACCGGATACTATCGCGGCTGGGGTTCGACGAGGTGTGCAGCGTGCCTGTCGCCTTTTCTCTCAGGTTTTGCTGAGTGAAGATAAACTTCTTTTGAATTACCCCTCCGGCAACGAAAGCGCATATTGCCTCCTGAGACGCGCAGGAAAAGGGAATAAACTTTCAGGATTCTGTCCGCTTGTTCAGGAGAAAAGTTAAGCCATCATGATTTATGGCTTGAGACTATTCAGTTGCTGAAAAGTTTTTTTTAATTTCAGTCATCCCTGTAAGGAAAGTATTTATGCCATCCTGCTTCGCTTAATTCAGCCAGTAATTATGCGTAATATAGATAAAGAGACACTGGAAATAAAATCCTGTCGACATTAATACAGGCAAAGCGCCAGCAGCCTTCAGGCATGCATGTTTAAATGTCTTCCTTCATTTATAACGTGGAGTTTATTGTAACGGATGAAGTTCAAGGCCCCGGCAAATATGTCAGGGCCTGCTGCTCGATCAGAAAATATTTTTCTGATTATTCAGATTTACGTCCGCCGCTGTGGCTATTCTGACCACCTTTCTTGCCTGCTTCTGACGCTTTTTCACGGTCATTAGCGAAGTTACCTCCGCTGTTATGCCCGCCTTTCTTACCTGCTTCAGAGGCTTTCTCAGGGTTTTCTGCAAAATTACCTGAACCACCACGATGTTCGGCCATAATATCCTCCTGGATATATTTCTATTCAGAGATGGCAACCGGCATAAATCAGTTATGCCGGCCATATTCGTGTTGCAATATTTACTTTAGAAGACGGGGTAAGGCTTGCAAGCGCACCCGGTAAAATCCGGCATCAATATTAAATAAGCCAGCCGCATCACATCAAAATAAAGCCAGACGGCGAGCAGAAAAATCCAGCATGAAAACATACTTTTGCAGAAGTAATAGTAAAGTCACGAGAAATGGTCGGCTAATAAAATGTTACGTTTGCATAAAATTTATAAAACTCTTAACGCTGAGTTGAGCCACGATGTTGCTGAATGGAAATTTCATACACCCCGCCAGGGTTTCTATCTCGACATGATCGAAGATGATGCCGGTGTCAGACAGGACAGGCTGAAGAGATCAGCAACGTTAATGTCCAGCCGGTCTGAATCCGGAAGCATTGCCGGAATAAAACATCCACTAATCGCAGGCGTATTTTCAGACCAGGCTAGAATTCTACATGTCAGCCTCCGCAAAAAACACCGAGGTAACGACGCGGCCCATCACAAAGAGGACAGAAAATGAAATACGCTGTGATTTTTGAAGATACTGGCGCTGAAGAGGAACACGAGTTTGACACCAAACCTGTTGCCGGTGATTTAGTGACGTTAACCCGCGACGGAACAGGTAAAGATTATATCGTGATCATTGAGCCTGATCCGGACCACACCCATGACGATGGCCCTGATGGACATCCAACCAAAGCCAGGGTCAGGCCAGCATAGTATGCGTTGATCTGCCAACGCGGATCGTAACCCTCTGTAATCCAGCATCGAAATTGCTGACGCCCTTCCCTTGCCTGCGACAGGGATATCGACGGATAATCCCCTGAAACAGGCTGAACGGGCTTACCCTCCCGGCGAAAACGCCGGGAAAATTGTGCACAAAACCGTTAAATTAAAGCGATTCAGAGTCATCGATGACAAAGCAACATCAAGCATACGCGCGGGGCAAGCACCTGATATGAATGATTTTTATAGAGCAATGTTGCCCGACGTTAAGCAGAGTAAAGTGAACACGTATGCCCTCCGATAATATCTACGCCGAAAAACGCCTGCCCAGTGCGTTTCGTCAGAGCTGGCACCATTTCTATGGCAATCCGATCTCGATGGTCGGCCTGTATGGCTTTGGCGCGCTGCTGCTGCTCTGCCTTTTTGGCGGCCTGATCGCGCCTTACGGTATCGACCAGCAGTTCCTGGGTTATCAGCTGCTGCCGCCCTCCTGGTCGCGCTACGGCGACGTTTCGTTCTTTCTCGGCACCGACGATCTGGGTCGCGATGTTCTGAGCCGCCTGTTGAGCGGCGCAGGCCCGACGGTGGGGTCCGCGATTCTGGTGACGCTGTTTGCTACGCTCGGTGCGCTGGTGCTGGGCGTGCTGGCGGGCATGACGCACGGCATCCGCTCGGCGGTGATGAACCACGTGCTCGATACTCTTCTCTCTATTCCGTCGCTGTTACTGGCGATTATCGTGGTGGCGTTTCTCGGGCCGCGACTGGAACATGCGCTGCTGGCGGTCTGGCTGGCGCTGATGCCACGCCTGGTGCGCGAGATCTACAGCGCCGTGCATGATGAACTGGAAAAAGAGTATGTGGTAGCGGCACGCCTTGATGGTGCGCGCGGCCGCAATATTCTGCGCTACGCCATCCTGCCCAATATTCTGCCGCTGCTGATCACCGAAATTACCCGCGCGCTGTCGATGGCGATTCTGGATATTGCCGCACTCGGCTTCCTCGACCTGGGCGCGCAGCTGCCCTCCCCGGAATGGGGAGCGATGCTGGGCGATTCGCTGGAACTGATTTACGTCGCACCCTGGACCGTTATGCTGCCCGGCGTGGCGCTGATGGTGAGCGTATTAATTGTTAACCTGCTCGGTGACGGCATCCGTCGCGCCGTCGAAGCGGGAGTGGAATAAATGCCGTTACTCGATATCCGTAATCTGACCATTGAATTTATGACCGCAGACGGGCCGGTCAAAGCGGTCGATCGCGTCAACCTGACGCTGGGTGAAGGCGAAATCCGCGGCCTGGTCGGTGAGTCCGGCTCCGGTAAAAGTCTGGTCGCCAGGGCGATCTGCGGCGTGACCAACGATAACTGGCGCGTGACCGCCGACCGCATGGTGTTTGATGATGTGGACCTGCTGCGCCTGTCAACGCGCGAGCGCCGCCGCATTATCGGGCATAACGTCTCGATGATTTTTCAGGAGCCGCAATCCTGTCTGGATCCTTCTGAAAGCATCGGTCGTCAGCTGATGCAGGTGATCCCGCGCTGGACGTATAAAGGTCCGTGGCTGAAACGCTTCTGGTTCTGGCGCAAAACCCGCGCCATCGAACTGCTGCATCGCGTCGGCATCAAAGATCATAAAGACATTATGCGCAGCTTCCCCTATGAGCTGACTGAAGGCGAATGTCAGAAAGTGATGATCGCCATTGCGCTGGCTAATCAGCCGCGTCTGCTGATTGCCGATGAGCCGACGAATGCCATGGAACCGACCACCCAGGCGCAGATTTTCCGCCTGCTGAGCCGCCTGAACCAGAACAATAACACCACTATTCTGCTGATCAGCCATGACCTGCGCAATATGAGCCAGTGGGCGGACCGTATTAACGTGATGTACTGCGGTCAGACGGTGGAAACGGCTCAGAGCGAAGATTTAATGAGTACACCGCATCATCCTTATACCCAGGCGCTGATTCGGGCGATGCCGGATTTTGGTCGCGCTCTGCCGCACAAAAGCCGCCTCAATACCCTTTCAGGCGCGATTCCGTCGCTGGAAAGCCTGCCGATCGGCTGCCGTCTGGGGCCACGCTGTCCTTATGCCCAGCGCAAGTGTATTGAAACGCCTCGCCTCACCGGCAGCAAAACACATCTCTTCGCCTGTCATTTCCCGCTGAACATGGAGGGCCAGTAGCATGGAGACCCTGCTGGAAGTGCGCAATCTCAGTAAAACTTTCCGCTATCGCACGGGCCTGTTCCGCCGCCAGCACGTTGAGGCGGTGAAGTCGGTCAGCTTTACCCTGCGTGAGAAACAGACACTGGCGATTATCGGTGAAAACGGCTCCGGCAAGTCCACGCTGGCGAAGATGCTCAGCGGCATGGTGGCGCCCACTGAAGGTGAGATTCTGATTGACGATCATCCACTGACGTTCGGTGATTATGGTTACCGCAGTCAGCGCATCCGCATGATTTTTCAGGATCCCTCTACTTCACTGAATCCGCGTCAGCGTATCAGTCAGATCCTGGAGTTCCCGCTGCGCCTCAACACCGGGCTGAATGCGGAAGAGCGCGAGAAACGCATTATCGCTACCCTGCGTCAGGTGGGCTTACTGCGCGATCACGCCGGTTATTATCCGCACATGCTGGCTCCCGGTCAGAAACAGCGTCTGGGCCTGGCGCGCGCGTTGATCCTGCAACCCAAAGTGATTGTGGCCGATGAAGCGCTGGCTTCGCTGGATATGACGATGCGGTCCCAGCTGGTGAACCTGATGCTGGAACTGCAGGAGAAGCACGGGATTGCCTACATCTATGTCACCCAGCATCTGGGCATGATGAAGCACATCAGCGATAAAGTGCTGGTGATGCATCAGGGCGAAGTGGTTGAGCGCGGCGGCACGGCAGACGTGCTGGCCTCCCCGCTGCACGATCTGACCCGACGCCTGATCAGCAGCCACTTTGGCGAAGCACTGAGTGCGGAAGCCTGGCGGCGCGAGCGCTGATTTTTGCTGCATATCGCGGAAATTGCGGGCCGATTTACCTGATTTATGAGAGACGTGCTAGAATCCGCACGTCGATTAACGTCGGTCGCTTACTTATTAATCATGCGACCGCCAACTACAATGACCATAAGGATTACAGCTATGGGTTTTCTTTCCGGTAAGCGCATTCTGATTACTGGCGTTGCCAGTAAACTTTCCATCGCCTACGGTATTGCACAGGCGATGCACAAACAGGGCGCAGAACTGGCTTTCACCTACCAGAACGACAAGTTAAAAGGTCGTGTGGAAGAGTTTGCCAAAGATTTGGGTTCAGACATCGTGCTGCCATGTGACGTAGCCGAAGATGAGAGCATCAAATCGCTGTTCACTGAACTGGCAAAAACCTGGCCGAAATTTGACGGTTTCGTTCACTCTATCGGTTTCGCCCCAGGCGATCAGCTGGTTGGCGACTACGTGAACGCCGTTACCCGCGAAGGCTTCAAAATCGCGCATGACATCAGTGCTTACAGCTTCGTCGCGATGGCCAAAGAGTGCCGCGAGATGCTGAATCCAAATTCTGCGCTGCTGACCCTCTCTTACCTGGGTGCTGAGCGCGCAATTCCGAACTACAACGTGATGGGTCTGGCGAAAGCGTCGCTGGAAGCTAACGTGCGTTACATGGCAAACGCCATGGGCCCGGAAGGCGTGCGTGTTAACGCCGTTTCTGCAGGTCCAATCCGCACCCTGGCAGCATCAGGCATCAAAGATTTCCGTAAGATGCTGCAACATTGCGAAGCAGTTACCCCGATTCGCCGTACCGTAACCATCGAAGATGTCGGCAACTCAGCAGCATTCCTGTGCTCTGACCTGGCTGGCGGCATCACCGGTGAAGTGGTACACGTTGATGGCGGCTTCAGCATCGCCGCAATGAACGAACTGGAACTGAAATAAGTTCTGCAAGGGCGAGTTTGGCTCGCCCTTTTCTCTGCTCCCGCCTCGCTCTTCCTGCCTGATTTCGCTCCCGTTATACCGTAACGCTATTAATTATCACCGATCATTCTTTTGCCCCGGACTGCCCATCAGCGACGATAAGCCTGCCCTTCGGTTTATGCACATTTTCAGAATCTGCCGCCTGCATGCCGAACCCGAATTTGCAAAAGGATTGATCATGGAACAACGCCGCTATCCGGGCCATAACCACTGGTTTTACGAGAGCCAGACCAGTCCACGTACCTCTCAGGCCGCACCGCTGGTGCCCGAGGCCGCCCATATTGATGACCGTTTCCTGCTGGGATGCTACGCCGATAACGCCGTGGTTCAGTCCCTGCTGCGCACGAATCAGCCGGCCCTGCTGGCAGCGCGCGATCTGGCACAATTACTGTTCCCGGATCGCGTGGTGACGTCACTGACCCATACGCTGACGCTCTACGATCGCCTCAGCACCGCGCTGACCGTGGCGCAGGTGGCGGGTGTACAGCGGTTGTGTAATCACTACTCTGCCCGCCTCAATCCTCTGCCCGGCCCTGACTCTTCGCGCGAGAGTAATAATCGCCTGACTCAGATTACGCAGTATGCGCGCCAGCTGGCGATGCAGCCTGAGCTGATTAACGCCAGCGCGATCACCGCCCTGGATGCCGTCGGCCTGACCGAACCCGATATTGTGACGCTGAATCAGGTGATCGGCTTTGTCAGTTATCAGGCGCGTGTTGTTGCCGGATTACAGGCGCTGCAGGCCCAGCCGGTTCGCTGGCTGCCCGGCGGTACCGCACCACCCGACGCCGACGCTACCGGTTTTGACCAGCCTGCCCGCTGGCAGCCGGTGCTGAAGCCGCTGGAGTTGCGTTATGCCTGTGCAGAGCAGCTGGCTGCCGTTACCCGTTGTCAGTCACTGCCTGGCATGCAGGAGGCGGTATGGCTGCTGGCCCATGACCCCGCCGCGCTTTATGGCTGGGCGCAGCTGCGTCAGCATCTTTCGCATGACAACACCCTGGCCGAGGCGACTGCCGCCCGTATTCTGGGCAGCCGCTGGGCGTTCCGGCTGCTGACCGGAAATGAAGGTTTGATTGATGGCGTGGAAGAGGCGGGTCTGAAAGGTGAAGATCAACAGATTGTTGCGCTGGCGGCGCAGCTGACCCGCTCGCCCGAGCGATTCAGCGCGGCCCATCTGCAACCGCTGATGGAAGCAGGCTGGGAGGCTGAGGCGCTGTTCGCACTGATTCAGAGCGTGGCGATAGGCAACTGGAACAGCCGCCTGTTTTACGCGCTGGGTGAAGCCCAGTAACGGCGCTAAACCGGCAGCAGCCCGCGTGCTTCGTCGAAAAAGTGTTGTGCCAGCGGTGTTGCACGGCCCGGTTCGGCTATCACCAGCGCGGCCTGCCGCGCCATCGGCGGCAGCGTAATCGCACGCTGCTGCAGCCCCTGAAGTGACGCGGGCAGCAGATGTCCCACGGGTGACACCAGCAGCCCCAGGCCGACCTGCGCGCACTGCATCAGCTGCATGATAGAGGCGCTCTCAACAATCACCCGTGGCACCAGCCCCGCCTCGCGGAAAGCCATATCGAGGTAGCGGCGGAAATAGCGCGTCGGCTCTGCCAGACAGAGCGGCTGTTGTGCCATTTCATCCAGCGTCAGCGGGGTTTCGCCCGCCAGCGCCGGGAAATGCTCAGGATGGAATACCGCCTCAACGCCCCGGTCTGCCAGCATCTCGGTCTGAAAATGGAGTTCCCGCAGCGTCGCCATCTCAAAAAAGCCGATCCCGACATCCACGGTGTGGCTGTTGAGTGCTTCCAGCAGCTGGTCAGCACTCAGCACCGCAATGCGATAGTCAAGCTGAGGATAACGCGCCTGCACCGCTTTCAGCAGCAGTGGCAGCGCCATGCTGCACTGCGGCACCACGCCAACCCGCAGCGTGCCGTTCACCCCATGCTTCAGTGATTCGACTTCCAGCTTCAGCCCCTGATAAACCGACACGATCTCCCGCGCCCACGCGAGCACGCGATCGCCCTCAGGCGTAAATCCGGCAAAGTTATTGCTGCGGTTGATCAGCGGCAGGCCCAGCTCGCGCTCCAGATTTTTCAGGCGCATCGAGAGGGTTGGCTGTGTAACAAAACTGGCTTCTGCGGCCCGCCCGAAATGGCGTTCCCGCTCCAGGTTACATAAATAAATAAGTTGTTTAATGTCGATGTTAATTATCCATCAGCAGGTTGAAGGCTGTTCGTGTCACTGTCTCACCGGCAGGATCAACCAGAGTATAAGGCTGAATGTTACTCTGCGCAGGCCCGGATGGTTTAACCGCACGGTTCATTTGCCTCGCGAAACGATGAAATCAGGGCTAAGCACCGCCCTGATTCCGGCAGCAGAGGATACCGGGCCATTACACCATCGCGTTACCGGGGTTCGCGGGCTTAGTAAAGATGGCATTCAGCGCCAGGCAGATTAACCCGAACCCAACGGGCAGCAGAAAATCATAACTGAGCAGTCGGTAAAGTCCGATTCCGGCCACCCCACCCGCCAGAAAAGCCAGCAGAGTCAGGCAGTGCAGCCGCAACCGGCCCAGATAGAGAGGCGCATCTTTCGGTGACGCTTTACGTCGCAGCACCTCAAACAGCATCGCCAGCTCGATCCCGATATCGGTCGCCGTGCCGGAAATATGGGTGGTGCGAACGCGGGCATTGGAGATCCGCGTGACGACCGCATTCTGCAAGCCCATCAGAAAACTCAGGCTCATAATCAACACCACGCCAGGCGACAGCGGCGGAAAGTGATTCTCAATCACGCCGAGTGCAATCAGGGCGGTGCCCTCAATCAGAATGACAAAGGCATAGATGGTGCGAATGTTTCTGTGGTGCCCGGCATTGATAATCAGCGTTGAAAACAGGGAGCCGGCGATAAACAGCAGGACAACAGAGAGGAAGAACAGACCCGGCCCCAGGTTCGCTTTTGCCAGATGATCGGACAAAAGCGAGACGTTCCCGGTCATGTTGGCTGAAAAGAACCCGACAATCTCAAAGGCTGCGGTATTCAGCGCGCCTGCGGCAGCGGCCAGCGTGCAGGCCAGTCGGGTATCGGCGCTGTCGCTGCGGGTATGGGTGCTAATTAGCATGACAACCCTGTCTTCAATGGAAAGCCCTATAATCCGCCGATTACCCATCCGCCGCAAGGCGCGGAAATAAACTCACCCTTCTCTGCCGCGTGCTGCTCTGAACCGGGGCTAATCACTCCGCGCTGCATACGCTCAGCGCGGAGTGATCGGGTTACTGTGTTGCCAGACGGAAGGTGGAGATCGACTGCGTCAGATACTGCACCTGCTCTTCCAGTGAGGCAGACGCCGCCGCAGACTCCTGCACCAGCGCCGAGTTCTGCTGCGTGACGCTGTCCATCTCGGTAACCGCCTGCTCAATCTGACCAATGCCGCGACTCTGTTCATCAGACGCGGTAGAGATATGCTCCATCAGCACATTCACGCGGCTGACCGAAGAGATAATTGCATTCATCGCCTCACCGGTCCGGCTGACCTGATCGGAACCGGCGTGAATGATCGAGACAGACTCGGCAATCAGCCCCTCAATCTCTTTGGCTGCGGTGGCGCTGCGCTGGGCCAGGTTACGCACTTCCCCTGCCACGACCGCAAAACCGCGCCCCTGCTCACCCGCACGGGCCGCTTCGACCGCCGCGTTCAGCGCCAGAATGTTGGTCTGGAAGGCGATGCTGTCGATCACCGTGGTGATCTCCTCAATCTTTTTCGAGCTGGCGTTAATCAGCGCCATCGATGTCACCACTTCCTGCGAGACTTTCTCACCGCTTTCCGCGTTTTTCACCGCTTCGCTGGTCAGACGGCAGGCTTCAAAGACGTTTTCGGTATTCTGTTTCACCGTTGCGCCCAACTGCTCCATGCTGGCCGCTGTTTCGGTCAGCGCGGCGGCCTGCTGTTCGGTACGGGAGGCGAGATCGATGTTGCCTGCCGCAATCTCCTGCGAGGCCGTTGAGACTGAGCGGGTTGAGTCACGCACCTGAAGAATGATGGCGGTCAGCGCGCTGCGCATCTGCTCCAGCGAGCCCATCAGCAACTGAATTTCACTGCGTGAACCCGGTTTCACCGGCACCGTGGCGTCCAGCACGCCCGCCGCAATCAGCTTGCAGTGTTCCTGCGCTTCATTAATCGGCGACAGAACGTAGCGTTTCATGAAGATGTAAATGGCGACGATGATGGCGAAAAACAGCACGCCAAACAGCCCCAGCAGCGTGATGCCCGAGGTGAAGTGACTCTGTGCGTCGCTGTTCAGCTTTTTGGCATAGGTTTCATGCTGGGCCAGTACCCGATCCAGAATGATTTCATACTGACGATCCAGACGAACCACGTTGGGGATCTGACTTTTAAAGCGCACCTGATCGTGGGCCTCTGCCGCATCAATCAGCGGCTGCAGACCCTGCTGCCGATAGGCCAGATAAGCCTGGCTATAGGCGTCAGCGTCCGCTTCTTCGCCCGGCAGACGCGGCGCATTCATATAGGCCTGAAACGCGGCATCGGCTTTGCCAGCCACGGTCCGCACGCTGTCCAGCGTCGCGGGATTGTTGGCATCGCTGCCCTCAATCTCCTTCATGTACTCCATCAGACGCACACGCAGCGTACGGCTGTGGTTGATCGGATCGATGACCGAGAGCACCACACGGATCTCTTTGTTAACCGCATTCAGAGAGTGATTGCTCTGAATCAGCAGCCAGGTACTAATCGCCACGCTGGTAAGAAACAACGCCAGCAGGAAGGAGAAAATAATCAGGGAGGATTTTTTTAACGACATGACTCAGTTCCAGTAATCGGGAGGATTAGTCGCTATATCGGCAGAAAGGCGCGGCCCATTAGGGTCTGGCTTTTTTTAGTTACAATAAGCGGGACGGCAGCGGTCAGTCTGTGTGCAGTAGGAGGGGCTAACCGCCCGCGAGCGCCAGACGGTTAGCGAAGTCATCAAGTCTGAAAAGGAGTGTCGTTACGCCACGCCCAGCGCTGTTTTCACTTCGTTAGCGATCTTCTCAACCTGCGGGCCATAAATCACCTGAACATCGTGCTCGCTGACGCGATTAACGCCGTTGGCCCCGGTGCTCATCAGCGTCTGATCGACCACCTGATTCATCTCTTTAACCCGCACCCGCAGCCGGGTAAAGCAGCAATCGACATCCTCGATATTGGTCTGCCCGCCCAGTCCGCTGATGATCACCTGCGTCCGCTCATCCGCAGCGACCTGTTGCGGTTTCTCCTCTTCCGATTCACGGCCCGGGGTTTCGACATTCATCCGGGTGATGACCAGCCGGAACGCATAGTAGTAAATCGGCGCATAGATCACGCCCAGCGCCAGCGTCCACCACCAGTGGGTTTTCGCGCCGCCCAGCATGCCAAACACCACCAGGTCGATGACGCCGCCCTGCACGTTGCCAATCATCAGATGCAGCATCGACATCAGCATAAACGACAGGCCGGTTAAGAAAGCGTGCAACAGGTAGAGCACCGGTGAGACAAAGATAAAGCAGAACTCCAGCGGTTCCGTAATACCGGTGGTGAACGAGGTCAGCGCGCCCGCCATGACCAGTGCTTTGACCCGCTGTTTATGTTCTGGCCGTGCGGTGTGGTAGATCGCCAGCGCCGCCGCGGGCAGGCCAAACATCATGACCGGAATCTTGCCCTGCGCCAGAAACTGCGTGGCGGTACGCAAAGTCTCATCGGGGATCGACCCCGGATGGGTCAGCGAAGCGTTGAAGATGTTCAGCGCACCGACAACCGTCTGGCCATCGACCACCGCCATGCCGCCTATCGGCGTGAAGCGCACGGTTTCGTTAAGGATGTGATGCAGGCCGGTGGGAATTAAAATGCGCTCAAAGGCGCCCAGCAGAAACGCGCCATACTGCCCGCTTTTGCCAATCATCTGGCCTATCCAGGCGATGCCGTCGCCAATGGTCGGCCAGATCAGCGCCAGCAGCACCCCAACCAGCGGCAGACAGACCACGGTGACAATGGGCACAAAACGCCGTCCGCCAAAGAAGCTGATCGCCGTGGGCAGCTGCTGGGTATAGAAGCGATTATGCAGCACCACCGTGATCAGTCCGGCGATCACCCCACCCAGCACGCTCATGTTGTAAGTAAAGACGCCGAGCATGTTGATGTACTCCGCCGAGGTCATCATGGCGGTGGTCTGATCCATGCCCGCCTGCTGCAGGGCTGCCGGTGTGGTGGTGGCCGCCGTTATCCCTTTGGCCGCCAGGGTGGCGCTGATGCCGACGTTCATCACGATATAGCCGATCACCGCAGCAAAGGCGGCGGTAGGCTTTTCCGCTTTTGCCAGTCCGATAGCACTCGCCACCGCAAAGAAGACCGGCAGGTTTGCGAATAGCGCCCCTGCCACCTTGCGAATAAAGCCAATGATTAACTGTGGCACCTGCATCTGCGCAAAGGCATCGCCGGTCACCGCCGGGTTCTGCATCGCCGCCGCCAGCCCGAGAAAAATACCGGCGGCCGCGATGACCGAGATTGGCATCATCAACGCTTTGCCAAACGCATGGATCTGGCTGGTCAGCTGTTTCATGGAGTCGCGCCCTCTCTGATAGTGAACAGCAAGTATTAGCCTGTTGTGGGGAGAACTCCCGTTATCAGCCCGTTAAAGGCGGGTAAAATCTGACCACCATCACATTTCTGGCCGATGCACGATAAACGCCAGCTATCGCACCATTATGTCAATCAATTAGACAAGGTATGAGGATATCTGCAGACTTCCTTTCACCATCAGGATATAACCTGATAACAAACACCAAACAATAATTCCTACTATAAAAGCCTGCACTCAATATGAAATTTAAACGCCAAATCAAACCCTATCGCGCGGCTGCGGGCGGCTGGGGTTCACTGGAAGCCACAACGCGTTTCGTTCTTGACAGCAAAGCGGCCCTGAAAAATATGCGCAACCTGATGCGCATGAATAAAGCACGCGGTTTTGACTGTCCGGGCTGCGCCTGGGGTGATGACAATAAAAGTACCTTTAGCTTCTGTGAAAACGGGGCCAAAGCGGTGACGTGGGAAGCAACACGCCGTATGGTCGATACTGACTTTTTCGCTAAACACAGCGTGACCACGCTCTATACCCAGAGTGATTACTTCCTGGAGTATCAGGGACGTCTGACCCATCCGCTGCGCTACAACGCGGAAACTGACCACTATGAACCTATCAGCTGGGATGATGCCTTTGCGCTGATCGCGCAGCACATCAAGGCGATGGATCATCCTAACCAGATGGAGCTTTACACCTCCGGTCGCGCCAGCAATGAAGCCTCCTGGCTCTATCAGCTGTTTGGTCGCCTGATGGGCACCAATAACTTCCCTGACTGCTCCAACATGTGCCATGAAGCCAGCGGCACCGGTCTGAAGCGCAGTATTGGCGTCGGTAAAGGCACCATTCGTCTGGATGATTTCGACCACGCCGATGCCATTTTCGTCTTCGGTCAGAATCCCGGCACCAACCATCCGCGTATGCTGCACAGCCTGCGTCATGCTGCCGATCACGGTGCGAAAATCGTCACCTTCAATACCCTGCGCGAGCGCGGTCTGGAACGTTTTGCCGATCCGCAGAAACCGCTGGAAGTCGTGACCTCGAAAGCGGGCAACATCAGCTCCTCCTATTATCAGCCGAATCTGGGTGGTGATATGGCAGCGGTGCGCGGCATGGTGAAATCCCTGCTGGAAACCCATCGCGCCCGTCTGGAAGCCGGTGAAAGCGGCCTGTTCGATCAGACCTTTATCAATGCCAAAACCAACGGCATTGAGGCCTATCTCGACGCGGTCGATAACACCAGCTGGATGCAGATTGTGGCGCAGTCGGGCCTGACGCAGGCGCAGATTCAGGAAGCGGCGGCGATCTACCAGAGCGCGGACCGGGTGATCTGTACCTGGGCGATGGGCATCACTCAGCACAAACACTCTGTCGACACGGTTCGTGAGATCACCAACCTGCAGCTGCTGTTTGGTCAGCTGGGCAAAAAAGGCGCAGGCCTCTGCCCGGTTCGCGGTCACAGTAATGTGCAGGGCAACCGCACGATGGGCATCGATGAGAAACCGGCTAAAGCCTTCCTGGATGCGCTGGGTAATCATTTCAATTTCGAGCCACCGCGTGCAGCGGGCCACAACACCGTTGAAGCCCTGAACGCGATGCTGCGTGATGAAGTGAAAGTGCTGATCGCGCTGGGTGGCAACCTGGCCGCGGCCGCGCCGGACTCACCACGTACCGAAGAGGCGATGTCACGCTGTGGTTTGACCGTGCACATCAGCACCAAACTGAACCGCAGCCATCTGGTGCCGGGTCACGAAGGGCTGATTCTGCCGACGCTGGGCCGCACCGAGCGCGATCTGCAGGCGACCGGCAATCAGTTTATTACCGTGGAAGACTCCTTCAGCATGGTGCACGCCTCTGAAGGGATTGGTATTCCGCTGGCGGAAACACAGCGTTCTGAAACCTGGATTGTTGCCGGTATCGCGCAGGCGGTGCTGGGTGATGAGAAAGTGAAATGGCGCGAGCTGGCCGGTGATTACAACCTGATTCGTGAGCACATTGCGGCGACGATTCCGGGCTTTGCCGACTTCAATGCGAAATGCGATATCCCGGGCGGTTTCTATCTGGGCAATGCGGCTGCGGAGTTGCGCTTTAATACGCCGAGCCAGAAAGCGGAGTTCAACGCCTCGGCGCTGCCGACCTCGCTGTTCCCGAATCTGGATCAGGACGTGCCATTTACTCTGCAGACGCTGCGTTCTCACGACCAGTACAACACCACGATTTACGGCCTTGATGACCGTTACCGTGGTGTGTTTGGTCAGCGTGAAGTGGTGTTCATCAACCCGGACGATATGGCAGACCTGGGCTTCACTGAAGGCCAGAACGTCGATATCGAGACGCTGTGGAATGATGGCATTACCCGTCGCGTCAGCGGCTTCAAACTGGTTCCCTACAATATTCCGCGCGGTAACCTCGCGGCCTATTACCCGGAAACCAACCCGCTGGTGCCGCTGAACAGCTTCGGTGATGACAGCGGAACGCCGACCTCTAAATCGGTGCCGGTTAAGCTGGAACTGTCTTCAGCACTGGCCGATCAGCGTATCGCCTGATAGCCCTTTCACCACCCCCTGAAAAGCCGGTTCGTCCGGCTTTTTGCCTTGCCGCGCGGCGTCGATTCGCGTAAAACTGTCAGCCGCAATCAGGCCACGAAACGTAAAAATTATGTTCCAGGATAACCCGCTGCTCGCGCAGCTGAAACAAAAGCTCCATTCGCAAACGCCTCGTGCTGAAGGCGTCGTTAAAGGCACCGAGAAAGGCTTCGGCTTTCTTGAAGTCGATGCGCAGAAAAGTTACTTCATTCCGCCTCCGCAGATGAAGAAAGTGATGCATGGCGACCGTATTACCGCCGTCATCCACAGCGACAAAGATCGCGAAAGCGCTGAGCCGGAAACCCTGGTTGAGCCGTTCCTGACCCGCTTTGTTGGCCGGGTCCAGAAGAAAGACGATCGTCTGTCGATTGTGCCGGATCATCCCCTGCTGAAGGATGCGATCCCGTGTCGCCCTGCACGCGATGTCAGCCATGAGTTTGAGAATGGCGACTGGGCCGTGGCAGAAATGCGTCGCCATCCCCTGAAAGGCGATCGCGGCTTTTATGCCGAACTCACTGATTTTATTGTTAAAGCTGATGACCATCTGGCGCCGTGGTGGGTGACGCTGTCGCGTCATAACCTTGAGCGTGAAGCGCCCGATGTCAGCTTTGGCGAGATGATGGATGAAAATCTGACGCGTGAAGATCTGACCGCGCTGGATTTCGTCACCATCGACAGCGCCAGCACCCAGGATATGGATGATGCGCTCTATGTGGAAGCGCAGGATGATGGCACGCTGCGTCTGACCATCGCTATCGCCGATCCGACCGCCTATGTGGCGGAAGGCAGTCAGCTCGATAAGCTGGCGGCACAGCGTGCGTTCACCAACTACCTGCCGGGCTTTAACATCCCGATGCTGCCGCGCGAACTCTCTGATGATGTCTGCTCGCTGCGTCCGAATGTGCGCCGTCCGGCGCTGGCCTGCCGCGTTACCGTAGCTGCCGATGGCACGTTAGGGGATGACGTTGAGTTCTTTGCCGCCTGGATTGAGTCCAAAGCCAAGCTGGCTTATGACGACGTCTCTGACTGGCTGGAAAACAACGGCACCTGGCAGCCGGACAGTGAGGCGATTGCTGAACAGATTCGTCTGCTGCACCGCCTCTGTCTGGCGCGCAGCGAGTGGCGTCAGACCCACGCGCTGGTGTTTAAAGACCGCCCGGATTACCGCTTCCTGCTGGGTGAAAAAGGCGAAGTGCTGGAGATCGTGGCGGAACCTCGCCGCATCGCCAACCGCATCGTTGAAGAGTCGATGATTCTGGCGAACGTCTGCGCGGCGAAAGTGCTACGCGATCGTCTCGGCTTTGGTATCTACAACGTCCATGCCGGTTTCGATGCCACCAATGCTGAACAGGCCGCTGCCGTGCTGGCTAATCACGGTATCACCGTGGATGCGCAGGCAATCACCACGCTGGAAGGGTTCCGCGTGCTGCGTCGTGAGCTGGACGCCCTGCCGACACAGTTCCTCGACAGCCGGATCCGTCGTTTCCAGACCTTCGCTGAGATCAGCACTGAGCCTGGCCCGCATTTCGGCCTGGGTCTTGAGGCTTACGCCACCTGGACTTCACCGATTCGTAAGTTCGGCGACATGATCAACCATCGTCTGCTGAAAGCGATTATTCGCGGTGAGCAGATCGCGCGTCCGGATGATGCGCTGACGGTGACGATGAGTGAACGTCGCCGCCTGAATCGCATGGCGGAACGCGATGTGGGTGACTGGCTCTACGCCCGTTATCTGGCGCCGTTCGCGGCTACCGACCGTCGCTTCAGTGCCGAGATTATCGATGTGTCGCGCGGCGGTATGCGCGTTCGTCTGGTGGAGTTTGGCGCGGTCGCCTTTATCCCGGCCCCGTTCATTCACGCGGTGCGTGATGAGATGGTCCTGAGCCAGGAAAACGGCAGCGTACAGATTAAAGGTGAAGTGGTGTACCGCGTCACTGACGTGATTGATGTCACCATCGCCGAAGTTCGCATGGAAACCCGCAGCGTTGTGGCCCGTCCCGCCATCTGAATAGTCTTTGATTAAGCCGTCAATCTGGCGGGATAACCTGGTTATCCCGCCTGTTTCCGCCCCACCCGCGTTGCAAAAACGTTAAATTTGTACCCCGCTTCACACTTCTCCACTGATTAACTTTCACTTACATTCCATTACATTAAGTTTGACTCGTTGTTTTCGATCGCTTCCCTCTCGGTCCTCACAAGGAGTTAGTCATGAAAAACGTCAAAACCAGTGTGATCTGGTTAGTGGTGGCGTTAATCGGCGCGGGCGCTTTCGCCATGCTGGCCCTCAGCCGCGGCGAACACGTCAATGCAGTCTGGCTGGTGATAGCCTCTGTCGCCTGTTACAGCATCGCTTATCGCTTCTACAGCCTGTTTATCGCCCGCAATATTTTCGAACTGGACGACCGCCGGATGACACCTGCCGAGCGGCTGAGCGACGGGCTGGATTATGTCCCGACCAATAAATGGGTGCTGTTTGGTCACCACTTCGCGGCCATTGCCGGTGCCGGTCCGCTGGTCGGTCCGATTCTGGCGGCGCAGATGGGCTTTCTGCCCGGCACCATCTGGATCCTCGTCGGGGTCATGCTGGCGGGCGCGGTTCAGGACTTCCTGATCCTGTTTATCTCCACCCGCCGTGATGGCCGTTCACTGGGCGAGATGGCGCGGCAGGAGCTGGGCGCATTTGCCGGTGTGGTGACGATGCTCGGGGCGCTGGGCGTGATGATCATTATCCTGTCGGCGCTGGCGCTGGTGGTGGTGAAGGCGCTGGCGAACAGCCCGTGGGGCCTGTTTACCATCGCAGCTACCATTCCGATTGCGCTGTTTATGGGCGTTTACATGCGCTTTATCCGCCTAGGTAAAATTGCCGAAGTGTCCCTGATTGGCTTTGTGCTGATGATGGCGGCGATTATCTATGGCGGCGACGTAGCCCGGCATCCTTACTGGGGGCCCTTCTTTACCCTGAAAGGTACTTCGCTGACCTGGGTGCTGGTGATTTACGGCTTTATCGCCTCCGTGCTGCCGGTCTGGCTGCTGCTGGCACCGCGTGACTACCTTTCGACCTTCCTCAAAATCGGCGTGATTGTCGGTCTGGCGGTGGGTATCGTCTTTGCCATGCCGGAGATGAAAATGCCGGCGGTGACCAAATTTATCGACGGCACCGGTCCGGTATTCTCCGGCGCAATGTTCCCGTTCCTGTTTATTACTATTGCCTGCGGCGCGATCTCTGGCTTCCACGCGCTGGTTTCCAGCGGTACCACACCAAAACTAATCGAGCGGGAAAGCCATATCCGCTTTATTGGCTATGGCGCGATGCTGATGGAGTCCTTTGTGGCGATCATGGCGCTGATTTGTGCCTCGGTGCTGGATCCGGGCGTCTACTTTGCCATGAACTCACCGGCCGCGCTGATTGGCACCACGGTTGAAAGCGCCTCTCAGGTGATCAACGGCTGGGGCTTTGTCGTCACGCCAGAAATGCTGAGCGGTATTGCCCGCGATGTGGGTGAAGGCTCGATTCTCTCCCGCGCAGGCGGTGCGCCGACCTTCGCCGTGGGCATGGCTCACATCATTACCGAGATCTTTAACAGCCGGGCGATGATGGCCTTCTGGTATCACTTCGCCATCCTGTTTGAGGCGCTGTTCATCCTGACCGCCGTGGATGCCGGTACCCGCGCCTGCCGTTTCATGGTGCAGGATCTGGTCGGCACGGTGGTGCCGTCTATGGCGAACAACCGCTCCTGGCTCGGCAATATGGCAGGCACGACTGTCGCGGTCGCGGGCTGGGGCTTCTTTGTCTATCAGGGCGTGGTCGATCCGCTGGGCGGCATTAACACCCTGTGGCCACTGTTTGGTATCGGCAACCAGATGCTGGCGTCAATGGCATTGATTCTTGGCACCGTGGTGCTGTTCAAAATGAAAAAGCAGCGTTACGCCTGGGTGACGATTTTGCCGACCGTCTGGTTGTTTATTACCTCGATGACCGCAGGCTGGCAGAAGATCTTCCATGAGAAACCGTCTATCGGCTTCCTGGCGCAGGCTAATAAGTTCCGCAAAGGGCTGGATGAAGGCGTGATCATTGCGCCGGCAAAAAGCGTGGCGGATATGCAGACCATTGTGTTCAGCAATCAGATTAACGCTGCGCTGTGCGCCTTCTTTATGCTGGTGGCGGTAACCATGCTGGTCTCGGCGTTCTTTGTGATTCGGCGCGCGCTGAACAGTTCGGTACCGACCACCAGCGAGACGCCGGTGGCACTGCGCAACAAGGAGGTGCGTCATGTCTGATGCTATCTGTCAGGCCCACCGGCCTAAGGGGAAGTGGCAGATCATCCGCTGCCACCCGGCATTTTCCGTACCGCCTGAAACCTTTAGCTGGCGTGGATTCTGGCGCGGCTTGCAGCAGTGCTTTCGCTTAATGGTCGGCGTGCAGGATTATCAAAAATATCTGCAGCATATGCGTCTGCATCATCCCGATCAGCCGCCGATGAATGAGCGTGATTTCCACCGTTACTGTCTGGACGCCCGCTTCCCCAGCCAGGCGGGTAAACTGGGCAAATGTCCCTGCTGAATGCCCTTAACAGCCCCGCACAGGCGGGGCTTTTTTGTGCCATTCTTATCTGGATGGGAAAATATATTCAGTTTGCATCTTGTGCTTGCATCAGATGATGAATACTGTTGCTAAAATAATGAGATAACGCCTGCAGAGCACTTCCCGGAGGAAGTTTCCATGACCGATGAACACGGGCAAACGTTGTTGTACACGCTGTTTGGTACAACCAGCCCTCATTGGCGTCTGACGGCGGACAGCGATGCGTTGCATTTTGCCGAAGATGAGTCGTCACAAACCAATATCGCCCTGCCGTTAACACCTGGCCAGGCCGCAATGATCCGCGCGATGCCGGTCATCACCTCAAGTATCAATCTGACCATGACTCTGCAGGGCATTGATGTGCCTATGCATTTTGTCGGGCGCAAAGTGAATCAGGCCTCCTGGGCAGGAACCGCCTCTGCCTGGGGCGATACGTCTGCGGTCGCCCGCGATTTAACCCTGGGTCTTTCATTCGCCGAACAGGTGGTGTCTGAAGCCAACTCCGTGATTGTGATCCTCGATCAGCGCGGCAATATTCAGCGTTTTAACCGCCTGAGTGAAGAATATACCGGCCTGAATGAGCATGAGGTTATTGGCCGCAACGTCTTTCAGCTGTTTATGACCAAACAGGAAGCCTCACAGTCGCGACGCAACATTGCGGGCTTCTTCCGCGACGGCAACTCCTATGAAGTCGAGCGCTGGGTTAAAACCAAAAAGGGCCAGCGACTGTTCTTGTTTCGTAATAAGTTTGTTCACAGCGGCAGTGGCAAAAATGAAATTTTCCTCATCTGTTCTGGCACAGACATCACAGAGGAGCGACGGGCTCAGGAACGCCTTCGGGTGCTGGCAAACACCGATACGGTGACCGGTTTGCCTAATCGCAACGCAATTCATCAACAGATTAGCCTGGCGCTGGAGCGAGCGGAGAGCGATGAGACCGGTGTGGTCTATCTCGATCTCGATAATTTCAAAAAAGTGAATGACGCCTACGGTCATATGTTCGGCGATCAGTTACTGCAGGCCGTCTCGCTGGCGATTCTCAGCTGTCTGGGTAAAGACCAGACGCTGGGTCGTCTGGGTGGTGATGAGTTTGTGGTGCTGGCTGAGCACACCAGCCAGGCGGCACTGGAAGCGATGTCCTCGCGCATTCTTGAGCGCCTGCGTCAGCCTTTCCGTATCGGACTCATCGAAGTATACAGCGGCTGCTCTATCGGCATCGCCTTCGCGCCGCTGCACGGCGAAGATCGTGAGAGCCTGATTCGTAACGCGGATACCGCGATGTATCACGCCAAAGAGAACGGTCGCGGCAAGTTCTGCGTCTTTGCGTCCGAGATGAACCAGCGGGTCTTTGAATATCTTTGGCTGGACACCAACCTGCGCAAGGCGCTGGAGCTGGATCATCTGCTGGTCCATTACCAGCCGAAGATCGACAGTGATGGCCAGGTCCGCAGCGCCGAAGCGCTGGTGCGCTGGAACTCCCCAGAGCGGGGTCTGGTCTCTCCCGCTGATTTCATTCCCTACGCCGAAGAGTCGGGACTGATTGTGCCGCTGGGACGCTGGGTGATGCTCAACGTGCTGAAGCAGATTATCCTCTGGCGCCAGCAGGGCATTTTCCTGCGCGTCGCCGTCAACGTGTCGGCACGTCAGCTGATCGATCAAAGTATCTACACCGACCTGAAACAGGCGCTGCACGAGGCGAATATCACCGACTGTCCGATTGATATTGAGCTGACTGAAAGCTGTCTGATTGAGAATGAGACCGAAGCGCTGAAGCTGATGAAGCAGTTCCAGGAGCTGGGCGCGCAGGTGCATCTGGATGACTTTGGCACCGGTTACTCTTCGCTTTCTCAGCTGGCCCGTGTGCCGATCAATGCGATTAAACTCGACCAGAGCTTTATCCGCGATATTAACAAGCAGCCGGTTTCACAATCGCTGGTGCGTGCTATCGTCGCCGTCGCCAAGGCGCTCGATTTGCAGGTGATTGCTGAAGGTATTGAGACCCCGGATGAAGAGAAGTTTGTCCTCAAAAGTGGTGTCGATGGGCGTCAGGGTTACTATTACGCAAAACCAATGCCCGCGGAACAATTTGGGCATTGGCTGGCTAAGCATCCTGCCCGCGTTTAACGCTGGTTCAGATTAACCCGCTTTACGCAGTGATGCGCTGTGGCGGTTCTGTAACTGGACCAGGCGTTCCATGTAAGCAATGTCTTTGGGTTCGATGGTAAACGCATAATCGACCCAGTCTTCGGTGATATCCATCAGCTCGGCGCGTGACAATTGCAGCACGCGCTGACGCGCTTTCAGCATCGCCCGCACGCCATTGAGTTTTGGCCGTAACGTATCGATAAAGGTGCGTGTGGCACGGTAGCTGTCGCCCGGCTGGAAGACTTTATCCACCAGTCCACGCGTTTCATACCACTCCGCGCTGTGGGACTCGCCTTCACAGATCAACTCCTCTGCCAGTTTCATGCCGGAACGACGCGCCACAAGCGAGTAGCCGCCCATGCCGGGAAACAGGTTGAAAGCGATTTCCGGGAAGCCCATCCGCGCGTTGTTCTGCGCCAGAATGAAGTGGTGCGCCAGCGCCGCTTCGAATCCGCCGCCTAACGCGCTGCCCTCAATCATCGCCAGCGTCACCGCACCGGTATCGAATCCGCGAGCTGCCGAATGGATGCAGTCAACGCAGGCACGGGCATAGGCCCGCAGCGCCTCACGACGGTTGTTGCGAATGCACTCGACGAAGAAGCGCAGATCGCCACCGGCGTTGAACATCTGCGGCACCAGTGAACCGGTGACCCAGAAGTCGATTGGCAGACCGGAACGCTGCGCGGCATAGCTCAGGTTCATGATCTCCTCAATCAGTTCATGGTTGAAGCTCGGACGGGGCTGTGCACGCAGCATCATCCACATAGTCCGGCGCCCTTCTTCGTAATAGGCGACTAACTGCGTGGTGTTGCCGACTTCGGTAAATAATCTGCACGTTGCTTGGTTAATAACTGTCATTGTCTCATCCTCTGTTTATATTTTGATGCGTTAAATACGCCACATCAGCGTAATGCAGAGTGAGGCCAGACCAAATGAGAGATTGATTTACAACACAAAATCCAGAGTGATCCCCGACTCGCGCGCCGGGGATTGATTAGGTGGGTTACTTAATAGCGGCACGCTGCCCGACGGCAACATGAAGACGCTTAAGACGTTTTGAATAGATGGCAGTAATGATGGGTACCAGAACAGAGGTCACAATCACGGAAGTGGCAACCAGCGCCGTCGCCGCAGGCGCCACCGGTTTAAACTGCGGCAGCATCTCGGCAATCAGCACCGGTGTCGCCACCGCCGCACCTGCCGTACTGGATGCCGCGATGCCAGCCGTGCCATCCCCGCCGCCAATCAGCCGATCGGCCAGAATGAGCGGGATACCGGTAATGATGATCACGGCTATACCGAGCATGATGCCCAGCAGCCCGGTTTCCGCAATCACCCCCAGGTTAATGGTGTTACCCAGGGCAAAGGCGAAGAACGGGATCAGCGTATGTACAGCTTTACCGAAGAAGTCGCGCAGCTCGGGATCAAGATTCCCTAATGCAAATCCCACCACAAACGGCAGGACCGCGCCGACGAAGATGTGTGGCTCAAACGAGGCGATTCCGGCCGTGCCCAGAATAACCATGGTCATCAGTGGCCCGGACTCCAGCGACATCAGCACAAAGGCACCCGCTTCCTCTTTAGAACCATACTGCTGCATGATGGAGGCATAGAGTCCGCCATTGGTCATATCCATCGCGGCCACCAGCGCCAGCGTCGATAACCCGGCGAACATCCCCACTTCCACCCCATTTTCCGGCATCACCCGCGAGGCGATGGCGGCCACGACCCAGGCCACGGCAATTTTAGTCAGCACCAGCGTGCCCGATTTACGCAGCACCGTTCCGGTGGCGCTGAGCTTAATCGACGCGCCCATACAGAAGAACCAGACAGCCAGAATCGGCACGGTGCCGGTCATCAGACCATTGGTGAATGAACCGAAGTATTTCCCGGCTCCGGGAGAGAAGGTATGACAGAGTGCGCCAATAAACAGCGGAATGAGCATCATGCCGCCCGGAATTTTATCTATAGCCCGTTTGATATGCATAGCGGTGTCACCTTTGCTTTGCCAGTGTGGGTGCAGGAAGTGCCCGAAGGCGATGCAGGCAAAGTAGTGACTTAAGGTGACCAAAACAGTGATCGCCTCGATGAAATGAAACGCTGTTTTACTTTTGTTGATAGGTTGTTTTGATAACTATGATGGGGATCGCCATACCAGTCTCAAAAGAGACCAAAAAAACGGGACGCCATGGCGTCCCGCGCGTTATTTTTGCCCGTACCAGGCATTCTCGCCATGCTTTCGCAGGTAGTGCAGGTCAAGCAGCGTCTGGTTGATTGGCGGCAGGTCAGGGGTTAGCTGCTGGCTGAACAGGCCCATATAGGCCACCTCCTCCAGCACCACCGCGCTGTGCACGGCGGCGTGGGCGTCTTTCCCCCACGCGAACGGGCCGTGCGAGTTGACCAGCACCCCAGGAATTGCCGAAGGTGACAATCCGCGCTGCGCGAAGGTTTCGATAATCACTTCACCGGTGTTCCACTCGTACTCGTGCTGAATCTCTTCGTTACGCATTGCACGGGTGCAGGGGATCTCGCCGTAGAAATCGTCGGCGTGGGTGGTTCCCCAGGCTGGAATCGGTCGTCCAGCCTGCGCCCAGATGGTTGCATGACGCGAATGAGTATGGACAATGCCACCGACTTCCGGCCAGGCGAGATAGAGCGCGCGGTGCGTCGCGGTGTCCGATGATGGGCGTTTGTCCCCTTCCACTACCCTGCCACTCGCCAGATCGACGACGACCATGTCGTCACGCTTCATCACCTCATAGCGCACGCCGGAAGGTTTAATCACCAGCAAACCCTGCTCGCGATCAATCGCGCTGACATTGCCCCAGGTGAAGGTCACCAGGTTGTATTTCGGTAGATCCAGATTCGCGTCCAGAACCTGTTGTTTAAGGTGTTCCAGCATGCCTTTTCTCCTGCTGACAATCGTCCCTGAATTTTGCGGAGTCGGACGCCAAAGGGTTATGGAGCAAATGGCTATAAACGCAGAAGGAATGGCTGTGAATGCAAAAATGTGCCGTGATTTCAGAATTTTCTATCTTCGGAATTTTTGCAGAACGCATAGAATCTTCTCAGGCAATGCGTGGACCTGTTCAGTCGGGCTGGCATTGTGACTCACCCGCTACAAACGGTTTGTCCATGGTGATCACATTTCTATGCCGTCAGGGATGCGGCAATGATGCGACACAAGCGGGCTGAGGAAATATCGGAGCTATACTAAGAGTGTTGCCTCTGTGAGCACATCAAAGGAGAAGGGTATGACAACAACAATGAAACGAATCACTGCCGTTGTACTGGCGACCACGTTAGCTGTTGCACTGAGCGGCTGTTCTAACTGGTCTAAGCGTGACCGCAACACCGCCATTGGCGCGGGCGCGGGTGCGATTGGGGGTTCAGTCTTGACCAATGGTAGCGCACTCGGCACAGTCGGTGGCGCCGCTGTCGGTGGTATTATCGGTCATCAGGTCCACTAAGGACCTTATTAAAAGAATAGTCGGCTACGCTAAGCATCTATATGACAATCGGGCTACTCTGGTAGCCCGATTTTTTATTCAGCCGCCCGCCAGTTTGACCTTCATGCCTTTGGCTTCCAGCAGACTTTTCAGTAAATCGCGTTTATCACCCTGAATTTCGATGACGCCTTCTTTGACTGAACCGCCACAGCCGCACTTCTTTTTCAGCTCCGCCGCCAGCAGCGTCAGTGCCGCGTCATCCAGGTCGATGCCGGTGATCAGGCAGACGCCTTTGCCCTTGCGTCCGCTGGTCTGACGCTGAATGCGCACAATGCCGTCCCCTTTTGGCCGCTCCGCTTTGGTCTCCGGCTGGGTAATGCGCCCGCTGTCGGTGGAGTAAACCAGTCGATTATCATCTGCCATTACTGTGTCTCCAGACTGTGCAGGATCGCCTGCAGGGTGGCGGCGGGATCGGCTGACTGGGTGATCGGACGCCCGATGACCATATAGTCCACGCCCGCCTGCTTCGCCTGCTGGGGCGTCATGATGCGACGCTGATCGCCTGCATCACTGCCGGCCGGGCGAATCCCCGGCGTGACCAGCGCAAAGTCCTGCCCCAGGACCTGTTTGAAGCGAACGGCTTCATGCGCGGAACAGACCACACCATCCAGCCCGCATGACTGTGTCAGCTTCGCCAGTCGCTCTGCCTGTTCGGCAGGAGAAAGCGTGATGCCCAGCCCTTTGAGATCGTCGGCATCCATGCTGGTCAGTACGGTCACGGCAATCAGCAGCGGCGCATCCTGGCCAAAAGGAAGCAGCGCCTCACGCGCCGCGTTCATCATCCGCGCCCCGCCGCTGGCATGAACGTTGACCATCCAGACACCCAGATCGGCCGCGGCTGCCACGGCGTGTGCGGTGGTGTTGGGAATATCGTGGAATTTCAGATCGAGGAAGATTTCAAAGCCACGCTGCTGCAGGGTTTTAACCAGCGAGGGGCCGAACAGCGTAAACATCTCTTTGCCCACCTTCAGGCGGCAACTGCGGGGATCGATCTGGTCGACGAAACGCAGGGCGCTGTCGAGGTCATGATAATCCAGCGCGACCAGAATCGGCGAAGCGGTCACGTTGTGGGGTGAAGGCATGGCATTTCCTCTGCAGTTGGCACCCGCAGGCGCAATAGACAAACGGCAAGCATTCTACCTGCGGTGTCTGACCATCACAATCGCCATTGCCCCTCTGCCCGGCAATTTCTGCACTCTTGCTGAGGGCCGGAAGGAGATAACACAAATAGTATGTTGTAACTATAATGGGTGTTATCCATGAATCTGAAACGGCCTTGTTACTGGCCGTCGAGACCGCGAATGGGTTTAACGGATGACCAGGTGCGGCAGGATGGGCAGTGCCAGTAGAGTGCGTGAGCGGTAAAGCCACACTTCTGGCAGCGATAGCGCGGCTTGGTGCGGATCTGTTCACCAACCATGTCACGCAGCACCATCAGGCTATCTTTAGCGCGCCCTTCTTCCGCTTCATGCAGGTTTAAATCCATCAGGCGATGGAACACGCGCATGGTCGGATGACGCTGCAGCTGACGACTGATGTAATTCTGTGCCGCTTCAGGTCCCTGCTGCTGCTCAAGAATGTCAGAGAGATAGAGTTCCGCTGCCGCACCCGTGTTCTCTTCCACACAGCGCTGCAGGAAGTCAGCCCAGGCTTCTGGCTGATTAAGCCGCTGGAAACAGGTTTCCAGCATGCCCAGCGTTTCACTGACCAGCTCTTTATCCTGATCCAGCACGCGCTGCAGATGACCCACCGCTTTGGCGAAGTCCTCTTTCTCCATCAGAATACGGCCCATCATGATAGAGATGCGTGCGCTGTTGCGATCGGCCGCCTCCCCTTTCTTCAGCAGGCTCGTTGCGCGATCCAGATCGTCGCTGCTCATCGCCTGCAACGCCAGTTCGCAATAGAAGTGGGCGATTTCGCCTTTCTGCTTCTCTTTGCCGAGCTTAACCAGTCGTTCTGCAACCTCAATCGCCTGCTGCCAGTCGCTGGTTGCCTGATGGATCAGCAGCAGTTGCTGCAGCGCGCCCACCCGGAAGTCAGTTTCGTCGGTGAGCTGCTTAAACATATCTTCAGCGCGGTCATATAAACCGGCCGCCATGTAGTCGCGACCCAGCTGCTGCACGGCGAGCAGACGCTGTTCATAGCTCAGGGAAGCACTTTCCATTAACGCCTGATGGATGCGAATGGCGCGGTCAACCTCCCCGCGCGATCGGAACAGATTACCCAGCGTCAGGTGCGCTTCAACCGTGCCGCTGTCCTCTTTCAGCATATCGAGGAACAGATCGACCGCTTTGTCCTGCTGATTTGAGAGCAGGAAGTTTACGCCAGCGACATATTCACGAGAGAGTCGGTTGGCTTCCTGTTGCTTGTCCTGATGTGCGCTGCGACGACCCATATACCAGCCATACGCAGCCGCCACCGGCAGTAACAGAAACAGCAATTCATGCATCGGGGATTATTCCCGGCCAGCCGGAGAAGATGGCGTGGTCGCCAGAGCGGTACTCTGCTCGATTTGGGTCTGCATTCGCTTGATTTTCCGGTTGGCATTCGCCAGAGAGACGCGGGTCCGTAACCAGAACAGACCGCAGATGATCCAGCCAAGCACGAAACCTGCGCCAAACAGTGATGCCAGTAAGGTCGAGATGCTGAACTCACCCTGCGCCAGCAGATAGTTAAAAGTAATGACCTGATCGTTGTGCGCACCCAGGGTGACGGAAATAATGAAAATGACCAGTACCACTAAAAAAATCAGCAAATATTTCACAGTGCATCCCGTTGTGAGGTTGTCAGGTAGAATTATGCCAAAACTCCAGCAAAAATGCTGCTCCCAGCAGCATCAGGCGAGTCGCTTTTGCGCAGGCCTGCCTAATAATATGGGGTCTTGAGGGAGAATTACAATCAGGGCTCCCGCTGCGCCACCTCTTTTTGCTCTTCCGGCGGCAGCGTTAGCGGGCCACAGAAACGCTGTGCCAGCCACGTTGCAACGGTAACCAGTATCCAGGAAAGGACCGTTGCCATTGCCAGATCGCGCGGCCAGTGCATGCCCAGCAGCAGACGGCTCGCCATCACGCCAGTGGCCCACAGGAAGATCACCACCACGCTTTTATAGTGCCGACGCGGCCAGAGCAGACCCAATGCCAGCAGCGCCCAGCTGGCAGCAAACATGGTATGACCCGACGGAAAGGCAAAACCGGTTTCAAACGCCCAGTGCCGTTTCAGCCAGCCTGGAATCTGCGTCTCATCGGCAATCAGTGAGGTCACCATCTCGCCGCGCTGCTTTCGCTTCAGCTCGTAGAACGTTTTCTCATCCAGGCCGTGATGCTGTTCCAGCCAGATCACATAGGGACGCGGCTCCTGAATCTGCTCTTTGATAAAGGATTTGGTGTACTGCCCGGCCAGAATCGTCGCGTTCATGATCAGCAGCAGCAAAATGGCGGGCTTCAGGCGAAAGCGCAGGCACCAGAGCATCCAGGCACTCAGCAGCACGCTGGTAATAATCCCCCACGGATTGGTGACGGTTTCAGTCATCCAGAAGAGACCTTTCAGCACCGCATTGCTTTCGCCCGGCTGCCAGCGCCAGCCGGTAAGCCAGACGGTAACCGGTATGATCAGCAGCAGCAGCATTCCGAAGGTGGTACGACGCGAAATCTTAAACATCCTCTTCCCTTATCCCGGTGTCAAAAGACAACAATTGCATAACTTTAGCTTAAAAAAGAATAACATAACCGTTGCCGATTGGATAATTGTGCTTTATCACTGCAATTGGTATCAGAGATTACCAGCCCGCTTGCGGGTTGTGGCACAATATTGCACGTTTGTCGGGCCACACTGGCCTGTGCACTATCATGATGATAGTGCATCCTCTGAAGGTTCTGGAGAGTCACATGCAGCTTAAACGGGTGGCAGAAGCCAAACTGCCCACGCCATGGGGAGATTTCCTGATGGTTGGTTTTGAAGAACTGGCAACCGGACATGACCACGTTGCACTGGTCTTTGGTGATATTAACGATAACGAGCCGGTACTGGCGCGCGTTCATTCCGAATGCCTGACCGGCGATGCACTCTTCAGCCTGCGTTGCGACTGTGGTTTTCAGCTGGAAGCCGCCCTCAATGCCATCGCAGAAGAGGGTCGCGGCGCGCTGCTTTATCATCGTCAGGAAGGCCGTAACATTGGCCTGCTGAATAAGATCCGCGCCTATGCGTTGCAGGATAAAGGCTACGACACCGTAGAAGCGAACCATCAGCTGGGCTTTGCCGCCGATGAGCGCGACTTCACCCTGTGCGCCGATATGTTCAAACTGCTGGGCGTTAACGAAGTGCGTCTGCTGACCAATAACCCACGCAAAGTGGAGATCCTGAGCGAAGCCGGGATCAACATCGTTGAGCGTGTGCCGCTGGTCGTGGGACGTAACCCGAAGAATGCGCATTATCTGGATACGAAAGCGGAAAAGATGGGGCATCTGCTGCCGAAGTCATAAATGAAAAAGCCGGGTCTCCCCGGCTTTTTTGTCAGTCCAGCATGTTACGGATAACGTAGTGCAGGATGCCGTCATTGCGGTAATAGGTCAGCTCATTACCGGTGTCGATGCGACAGCGGGTGTCGAGTTCTTCCTTACTTCCATCAGCACGGGTCAGCGTTACTTTCACGCTGCAGCCTGGCGTCAGCGCCTGAAGATTCTCCACGTCGATACGCTCCTCACCGGTCAGCCCCAGAGTTTTGCGTGTCACGCCCTGCGGGAACTCCAGCGGCAGAATGCCCATCCCAATCAGGTTGGAGCGGTGAATACGCTCGAAGGATTCCGCGATCACGACCCTGACGCCCTGCAGGCGTGGCCCTTTGGCCGCCCAGTCGCGGCTGGAACCGGAGCCATACTCCAGACCGGCAATCACCGCCAGCGGCACACCCTCCGCCTGATACTTCATCGCCGCATCATAGATGGCCAGCTGTTCGCCACTCGGATAGTGACGGGTGTAACCGCCCTCCACGCCCGGCACCATCTCATTGCGGATACGGATATTGGCGAACGTACCCCGCATCATCACTTCATGGTTACCGCGACGCGAACCATAGGAGTTGAAGTCGTTGCGCTCAACACCATGTGACAGCAGATAACGCCCGGCCGGACTTTCCGCCTTAATGCTGCCCGCTGGCGAGATATGGTCTGTGGTGACGGAGTCGCCCAGCAAGGCGAGCACCCGTGCGCCTCGGATATCCTGCACCGGCTTAGGCTCTTTCTCCATGTCATCAAAGAACGGCGACAGACGGATGTAAGTCGAGCCTTCATCCCAGTCGTAGGTTGCCGCTTCACTGACCTTAATCTCCTGCCACTCGGGTGTGCCATCGAAGACTTCGGCGTACTCTTTGTGGAACATGTCGCTGGTGACCTGCTGCACGGCGGTGGCGATCTCTTCCGGTGACGGCCAGATATCTTTCAGATACACCGGCTGGCCCTGACGATCGTGGCCCAGCGGCTCGGTCTGCAGGTTGATCTTCATGTTACCCGCCAGCGCATAGGCCACCACCAGGGGTGGCGACGCCAGCCAGTTGGTTTTAATCAGCGGATGAATACGGCCTTCAAAGTTACGGTTACCGGACAGCACGGCTCCCACCGTCAGATCGCCCGCTTTGATCGCAGACTCAATCTCATCTTTCAACGGGCCGGAGTTACCGATACAGGTGGTACAGCCATAACCGACCAGGTTAAAGCCCAGTTCGTCGAGATAGGAGGTCAGCTGCGCGACGGCCAGATAGTCGGAAACCACTTTAGAACCCGGCGCCAGTGAAGCTTTCACCCACGGCTGGCGTTTCAGACCCCGCTCGACGGCTTTCTTCGCCAGCAGGCCGGCCGCCATCAGCACGCTGGGATTCGACGTGTTGGTACAGGAGGTAATCGCACTGATCACCACCGCGCCATCGGTCAGCGTATGCGTCAGTCCGGTATCGCTGTCGGTATATTCGACGTTTTTATGGGGTTTCTGCGCCTGATTCACTTCCAGCTCGTTGCTGGCATCAAACGCAGCGGGCACATCGCCCAGTGAGACCCGATCCTGCGGACGTTTTGGTCCGGCAAGACTCGACTCCACTTCGTTCATATCCAGCGCCAGGGTACTGGTAAAGCGCGGCTCATCGCCCGGATTACGCCACAGGCCCTGCGCTTTGGCATAGGCTTCCACTAAGGCGACCTGATCGGCATCGCGGCCGGTCAGGGTCATATAGCTCAGCGTGACGTCATCGACCGGGAAGAATCCGCAGGTCGCGCCATATTCCGGGGCCATGTTAGCGATGGTCGCGCGGTCTGCCAGCGGCAGATCGGCCAGGCCATCACCGTAGAACTCAACAAATTTGCCCACAACGCCATGCTTACGCAGCATCTGAGTGACGGTCAGCACCAGGTCGGTTGCGGTAATACCCGCCCTGAGTTTGCCGGTCAGTTTGAAACCCACCACATCCGGGATCAGCATGGAGACAGGCTGACCGAGCATGGCCGCTTCGGCCTCGATTCCCCCGACTCCCCATCCCAGCACGCCCAGCGCGTTGATCATGGTGGTGTGGGAATCCGTGCCGACCAGCGTATCGGGCCAGGCGTACTCTTCACCGTTAACCGTTTCGTGCCAGATCGCCTTGCCGAGATATTCCAGGTTCACCTGATGGCAGATCCCGGTTCCTGGCGGCACGACGCGGAATTTATCAAACGCTTTCTGGCCCCAGCGCAGGAAGACGTAGCGCTCATGGTTGCGCTCCATCTCCAGCCGGACGTTCTCTTCAAACGCGTCATCGTCGCCAAAATGATCGACCGTGACTGAGTGGTCGATCACCAGATCGACCGGCGATAACGGATTCACTTTGGCCACATCGCCGCCTAAACGGTTTACCGCTTCGCGCATCGCCGCCAGGTCAACCACGGCGGGAACACCGGTAAAGTCCTGCATTAATACGCGGGCGGGACGATAGGCGATTTCACGATCGGCATGGGCATCTTTTTGCCAGTTAACCAGCGCCTGGATGTCCTCTGCCGTAACGGAGTCACCATCCTGCCAGCGCAGTAAATTTTCCAGCAAAACTTTGAGTGATTTGGGCAGGCTATCGATATTGCCGAGATGTTGAGCCGCGCGGGGAAGACTGAAGATGTGATATTTTTTGGTGTCGACCTGCAGTATTTCCTGACTCTGCTCGCGTAGGGTAGACGACATAGCTCCTCCTTTTTCGTTCATGGCCTTAAACCTTAGAGAGACAAAGGTTTATGTTAAAGATAGACCACAAATTCGTTAACGTTTTGATAACAACACAAATTGCTACAATCGCGCATAAACGAAAATGCCCCGTGAAGTCACGAGGCATCATAAAAAGGTGATTTTAATTCAAATTACAGCGTTATCCACACCGCCGCAGACCAGAACGCAAAGGAGAAAGCATACGCGCTGAGCCAGGACATTTTTATCATATTCATTTGGTTCACTCCTTCGCCGGAATCGGGCGTAAAAGTTTTTGCGGTCACCTGATTTAAGAGGTGACACCCTTTGGTCGTACAGGATGTGGAAAGGGGCATTTAAAAAGCCCGCCGGAAATTCCGGTAATAAAAGAACAGTTGGTAACAGGTGGTATGAAAACGTTATTTGTTTTTAGGGTCCAGAAACGACTCAATAAAAAGTCTCTGGTTATCACTCAAATCCCATGACTCGGGGATAGACACTTTCTCGTCCTTTGCAAGCGCTTCTTTTGCCTTACAGGCAACAGGCTTGTGCTGACGCGAGCTCAGGGAACGTTTATGGCTGAGTGTATTTGCCCACATGGCTTTAGCCCCAGATACGCCAGATCATTAACGCTACAACTACCCAGAACAGCGCAGAGGCAGCGAATACGGTTAACCAGGCGTTGCGACGGGTGTTGCCGGTACGCTCAACCTTGGTGCTTTTTGCCGGGAAACCCGGTTGTACAGTCAGTCGTGTATTCATAGTTTTTGATAATCACTCTCAACAAAATGATTGATAACATCGATTAAGATTTAGGAGGAATCCTAAACGCGTTAAGGCCAAAAATCCAGTTATTTTTATTGAGTAAAACGATTAACGGTATTAATCAATAGGCTTCAGGAACGTTAGAAATCATTAACTCCGGAACAAATATTTATTTAAACAGACAGCTAATAAATTTGAGTTAATTTAAAAACAGATCCATTTAAAACTTTAGAGACCACTTAAGAACCTTATGTTTACTGGCTTCCCACATCGGCTCTTAACTGGAGTATGGGAATAATCCTGGCGAGTCGCAAAGTCACATAGTTAAAAATGTGTTGTAATTCGCATTTAAGAAAGCCCGATGGGGAAACATGTGATCAATGTTTTATTTACAAAAAAATCATAAAAACTTTTGAGTCTCGTCTGGAGCTAAACCCTGGACACAAAAAAGGCTGCTCCAGGCAGCCTTAAGTTTAAGCGTGGCGCGTAAACTCTATTTAAACGGCAGTTTGATATCTTTAAACATCGCCTCAATGTCTTCGTTTGAGCGCAGCGCCACGGCAGTATCCACCACGTCGCGCGTCAGATGAGGCGCAAAACGTTGGATGAAATCATACATATAGCTGCGCAGGAAGGTACTGCGGCGGAAGCCAATCTTGGTGGTGCTGTTGGTAAAGATGTCGGCGGCTTCGATGCGAATCAGGTCAGGATCGGCGACCGGGTCCACCGCCATACTGGCAATCACACCCACACCCAGACCTAACCGGACATACGTTTTGATCACGTCGGCGTCGGTAGCGGTGAAAACGATGCGTGGGGTTAATCCTGCACGATTGAAGGCCGTATCCAGTTCTGAACGCCCGGTGAAGCCAAAGGTGTAGGTCACCAGCGGATATTCAGCCAGCTCTTCGATAGTCACCTGCCCTTTCCCCGCCAGCGGATGGTCAGCCGTCACGACAATCGCCCGGTTCCAGTGGTAGCACGGCAGCATGATTAAATCGTCATAGAGATGCAGCGCTTCGGTGGCAATCGCAAAATCGGCATTGCCTTTAGAGACCGCTTCGGCGATTTGAGTTGGAGACCCCTGATGCATGTGCAAGGAGACGCGCGGATAGCGCTCGATAAAGCCTTTGATCACCCCTGGCAGCGCATAGCGCGCCTGCGTGTGCGTGGTCGCGACATAGAGCGAGCCTTTATCCGGCCAGGTATGCTCACCGGCCACCGACTTTATCGCATCCACTTTAGAGAGCACTTCACGCGCTATACGGATGATCTCTTCCCCTGCCGGCGTTACCTGGGTGAGATGCTTACCGCTGCGGGCAAAGATCTGCACGCCCAGCTCATCTTCCAGCATACGCACCTGTTTACTGATGCCGGGTTGAGAGGTGTAGAGACCTTCCGCTGTCGAAGAGACATTGAGATTATGGTTCACCACTTCGACGATATAGCGCAACTGCTGTAATTTCATATCTATTCCATCCGGTAAGTTACAGAGTCGCATCCCCGGTTGACGTATAGTCGCGAGGGTAAAGAAAGGCTATGCATCAGGAAAGGTCGGAAATGCTATAACAACTATATCAGTTTAAGTGAGAGAGTAGAACGGATTGATATAAGGCTCAGAAAAAGGCCAGCGAGCGCTGGCCTGTGTGGATTACTTCTTCGCGACCTGCCATTTGCCATCTATATAGAAGGCGGACCAACCCGTTGCCTTGCCCTCTTTTTCAGAGGAGACATACTGCTGTTTGGTCTTGCGGCTGAAGCGCACCATCGCTTTGTTGCCGTCCGGATCGGCCGCTGGCGCGTCGGCCAGGTATTTCAGCTTCTCAGGCAGACGATCTTTGAAGCGCTGAAGCTCTTCCACCAGCGGCGCACGCGTTTCGCGTGATTTCGGGAAGGTGTTGGCGGCGAGGAAAACGCCCGCTGCGCCGTCACGCAACACGAAGTAAGCATCGGACTTCTCGCACGCCAGCTCTGGCAGTGGAACCGGATCTTCTTTCGGCGGTGCGACTTCACCACTACGCAGAATCTTGCGGGTGTTTTTACACTCTTCGTTGGTACACGCCATGTACTTACCAAAGCGTCCCATCTTCAGGTGCATCTCCGAACCACACTTCTCGCACTCCACTATCGGGCCGTCATAGCCTTTGATGCGGAATTCGCCCTTCTCGATTTCGTAACCGTCACACTCCGGGTTATTACCACAGACATGCAGTTTACGTTCGTTGTCGATCAGGTAGCTGTCCATGGCCGTGCCACACTTCTGGCAGCGACGACGGGCACGCAGGGCGTTGGTCTCAGCATCATCCCCTTCCAGAATATTAAGAACTTCATTTTCCGGAATCAGGTTGATGGTCTGTTTGCAGCGCTCTTTAGGCGGCAGCGCATAGCCGGAACAGCCCAGGAAAACGCCGGTACTGGCGGTACGAATCCCCATCTGACGGCTACAGGTCGGACACTCAATCGAGGTCAGCACCATCTGGTTCGGCTGCATGCCGCCTTCTTCAGGATCTTTCTCAGCCAGTTCAAGCTGCTGAGTAAAGTCGGTGAAGAAGTGGTCGAGCACTGCTTTCCATTGCGCTTCGTTGTTGGCCACCTGGTCGAGGTTGCTTTCCATACGGGCGGTGAAATCGTAATTCATCAGCTCGCGGAAGTTCTCTTCCAGGCGATCGGTGACGATCTCACCCATTTTTTCCGCATAGAAACGACGGTTTTCCACCCGCACGTAGCCACGATCCTGAATGGTCGAGGTGATGGCAGCGTAGGTTGATGGACGGCCAATGCCGCGCTTTTCCAGCTCACGCACCAGTGACGCTTCGCTGAAGCGCGCCGGTGGTTTGGTAAAGTGCTGGCCGGGCAGCAGTTGTTGCAGGTCCAGAACATCACCCACCGTCACGGCAGGCAGCGTACGATCTTCATCATTCTTACGCAGCGCTGGCATCACTTTGGTCCAGCCGTCGAAACGCAGAATACGGCCTTTCGCTTTGAGTTTAAAATCACCCGCCGCCGCCGTAATGGTGCTGGAGTCATATTTGGCCGGTGTCATCTGACAGGCAACAAACTGACGCCAGATCAGCTGATAGAGTTTCTGCGCATCCGCTTCCATATCTTTCAGCTGTTCCGCCACCACTTCCACATCAGAAGGACGAATCGCTTCGTGCGCTTCCTGGGAGTTCTCTTTGCTGGCGTAGGTAATGGCCGTTTCTGGCAGGTACTTTTTACCGAAATGGCTTTCGATATAACCACGCGCCATCGCGACCGCATCCTGACTCAGGTTGGTCGAGTCGGTACGCATGTAGGTAATGTGACCCGCTTCGTACAGGCGCTGAGCCATCATCATGGTCTTCTTGACGCCAAAGCCAAGACGGGTACTGGCAGCCTGCTGCAGCGTCGAGGTGATATAAGGTGCGCCCGGCTTGCTGCTGGTCGGCTTATCTTCACGATCGACAATCTCATAGCGCGCTTTTTCCAGCAGCGCGACGGCGGCATAGGTCTCGTCGCGGTTGACCGGACGGAAGGCTTTATCGCCTTTATGCGTCACGTCCATCGACAGCTCATCGCCTTTCGGCGTGGTCAGCGCGGCATTAACTTCCCAGTACTCTTCGGGAACAAACGCTTTGATCTCACGTTCACGTTCCACCACCAGGCGAACCGCAACGGATTGCACACGGCCGGCAGAGAGACCACGGGCGATTTTTTTCCACAGCAGTGGCGAGACCATATAGCCCACCACGCGGTCCATGAAACGACGCGCCTGCTGAGCATTCACCCGGTCAATATTCAGTTCGCCCGGTTTTTCAAACGCCTGACGAATCGCATTCTTGGTAATTTCGTTAAAGACCACGCGGCTGAAGCGCGAGTCATCGCCCCCAATCACTTCCCGCAGGTGCCAGGCAATGGCTTCCCCTTCGCGGTCAAGGTCGGTTGCGAGATAGATGTGGTCAGCATTGGCGGCTAACGCCTTCAGTTCGGCAACGACTTTCTCTTTGCCGGGCAGAATCTGATAATCCGCTTCCCAGCCGTGATAAGGGTCAACACCCATGCGGCTGACGAGTGCGGCCTTCTCATCTTTTTTAACTTTTTTGACTTTCTTGTCAGTCGAAGCGTCTTTGGCTTTCTTTTCAGTCGAGGCGTCAGCACTCTTCTTCGCGGTTGAACCACTGGTCGGCAGATCCCGGATATGACCGACGCTGGATTTAACCACGTAGTCATTGCCCAGGTATTTATTGATTGTTTTAGCCTTTGCCGGGGACTCAACAATAACGAGTGCTTTACCCATATTTACCTTTACCTAATGAAAACATCCTGCTTAACGGGAGAGGATTGGATGCCCAAAAACCCATTGGGTTCAATATTGCTGCGCCTGTTTAACATTTCAAGGCGGAGGGGTCAATCTCAGATCAGACGATGTGGCGTTATGCAACTGCATGATAAAGCGTGCTTTTTCAATCTGAACTCTTCGCACATCCTGGTGCAAAATCCCTGAAATCGGAATCGCCCACACTCTACCTGATAAAATCTGTTACGCAACTTAATTAGCACTCAGCCCGAACTTACGCCAGGTTTTCATCGTTCAGACCGATTTGTCACACCGCGTGACTCGCCAGTAATATAGAAAGGATTTGGGTGCTGTCAAAAAGGAGCGAATAAATGGAGAGAACGACTCAGCCTATTTCCCGCCAGGCGTTGCTGGAAAAGGCCAATGCGCTGATCAGGGAGCATGACGATTATTTAGCGGGTATGCAGGCGGATGAGGTGACTCAACAGGCCGGTGTGCTGGTCTTTCGCGGACCGTTTTTTCTGGACGCGGAGGGACTGCCAACGACAAAAACCACCGCGGTATTTAACGTCTTTAAACACCTTGCCGTGGTGCTGTCGCCGCTTTATCACCTGGAATAAAAAACCCGGCACAGGCCGGGTTTCGTATCAGAGCAGTGGCTTCTCGCCGCGCTGCCAGAGTTTCAGCAGCAGGCCCTCTGCCACCGATCCGGCGCTCTGGGTAAAGCGGTCCATCATTTTGCGGCGGCGGGCGTAATGGACGCCGAGCACGTTGAACTGATCCATCTGACGGATAATCAGATCATCGCTGGTGCCGATTTCGTCAATCAGGCCGAGATCCAGCGCCTGACGGCCATACCAGTGTTCACCGGTTGCCACCTTATCGATATCAAGTGACGGGCGCATCTGGTGGACAAACTGTTTGAACAGCAGGTGCGTTTCGTCGAGATCTTCCTGGAATTTCTCACGTCCCTCTTCGGTGTTCTCACCAAACAGCGTCAGCGTGCGCTTGTACTGTCCTGCGGTGTGCAGCTCGACATCAATATCGTTTCGTTTCAGCAGGCGGTTGAAGTTCGGGATCTGCGCAACCACGCCGATGGAGCCAATGATTGAGAACGGTGCAGCTACAATGCGATCGGCCACGCAGGCCATCATGTATCCGCCGCTGGCTGCAACTTTATCCACCGCTGCCGTAATGCGCAGACCCTGATCGCGCAGGCGCTGCAGCTGAGAGGCCGCCAGGCCATAGCCATGCACTACGCCACCCGGGCTTTCAAGCCGCAGCAGCACTTCATCACCCGGCTGCTTCACAGCCAGCACAGCTGAAATCTCTTCACGCAGCGACGCCACTTCACCGGCATCCATGCTGCCTTTAAAATCGAGCACGTAGAGCGTGGGTTTAACACTGTCAGTCCGGCCCTGCTTCGCCGCCTGTTTTTCTGCTTTGGCTTTCAGCTTTTCACTTTTTTTATGATTTTTCAGCCAGACTTTCTGCGCCTGCGGCTGCATTTTTGCCAGCTGTAAATCCTCTTTCATCTGCTGATAGTCATCACCCAGATGTGTCAGGCGAAGCTGACCGCTTTGTGCCCGCTTACGTAACGCGGCATTCATGATAATCATGACAATCGCAGCGACGGCAACCACCAGAGTCACCGCTTTCGCTAAAAACAGTCCATACGTTGAAATAAAATCCATCAGGTCGCCTTAGTAACAGAGAATCAAAAACAGTTCGCCAGTTTAGCCGTTTTGCTTTGCTCCGTCGCCTGAAATGCCAGCAGCTGGCACAGAATGCGTGGGTTGGCGATTGCGCCCATTCGTAAATTCAGGCATAAAGCGGAATCATGCTGTTTTCGCTGGAGGAACCCGCTGTGCATTATCAACCGAAAAGCGACCTGCTCAATCACCGTATTATCCTGGTGACTGGCGCTTCAGATGGCATTGGCCGCGAAGCGGCGCTAACTTACGCGCGTTATGGCGCTGAAGTGATCCTGATGGGCCGTAACCCTGAGAAACTTCAGCAGGTCGAACAGGCCATCCGTCAACTTAATCAATGCCCTGCTCACACCGTAGTGTTCGATCTGGCCGAAGCGACACCGGAACGTTGCCAGCAGGTGGCAGAACAACTGTCACAGCAGTTCCCGCGTCTTGACGGCGTGCTGCATAACGCCGGTATCCTCGGTGAAATTGTGCCGCTGGCAGAACTCGACCCTCAGGTCTGGCAGCAGGTGATGAACATCAACCTGGACGCCACCTTCTTCCTGACGCAGGCGCTGTTGCCGCTGTTATTGAAGTCAGATGCCGGTTCACTGGTGTTTACCACCTCCAGCGTAGGCCGCACCGGTCGCGCAGGCTGGGGCGCCTATGCTGTCTCTAAATTTGCCACCGAAGGCATGATGCAGGTGCTGGCCGATGAGTATAAGACGCAGGCATTGCGGGTAAACTGTATCAATCCGGGCGGGACCCGCACCAAAATGCGCGCCAGTGCCTTCCCGCAGGAAGATGCAAATAAGCTGAAAACCCCTGCCGATCTGATGCCGCTCTACCTTTATCTGATGGGTGATGACAGCCGACGCAAAACCGGTATCAGCTTTGATGCACAACCGGGCAGAAAACCGGGAGCCGCGGAATAATGGCGGACGACCGTCATCAACAGCGTCAGCAGCGGTTAAAAGAGCAGGTTGATGCGCGCATTGCGGCGGCCACCGAGGTTCGCGGCATCCTGATGGTGTTTACCGGCAATGGTAAAGGCAAAACCACCGCAGCCTTTGGCACGGCACTGCGCGCCACCGGTCATGGCAAGCGAGCGGCGGCCATTCAGTTCATTAAAGGTGACTGGCCGAATGGCGAGCGTAACCTGCTGGAACAGCACGGTGTGGAGTTTCAGGTGATGGCAACCGGGTTTACCTGGGACACGCAGAACCGCGAAACGGATACCGCCGCCTGTCTGGCCGTGTGGCAGCATGCAAAACGGATGCTGGCCGATGAGCAGCTCGACCTGGTCGTGCTCGATGAAATCACTTATATGGTCAGCATGGATTATCTGCCGCTGGACGACCTGATTACCGCCCTGCAACAGCGCCCGGCGCATCAGAGCGTAATCATTACCGGGCGCGGCTGTCATCGCAGCCTGACTGAGATGGCGGATACGGTAACGGAGATGCGGCCGGTTAAGCATGCGTTTGATGCCGGTATCCAGGCTCAGCAGGGAATTGACTGGTAGCAGAAAAAGAAAACGCAGCCCTGAGGCTGCGTTTTTTGCGATCGGACAACGGGATTAACCGGAGTTACGTTTGCTGCCCGGATTGCGACGTGGAGCTCGGGGGCTGCTGCTCACTTTACTGTGACGTTTCACCGCACGACGAATCTGGTTCGCCTTGGTGCGACGACGATCTTTCTCGACGACCAGCTTGGTGACGGTTTCATCATCCAGCTCCACCAGGTTGCGCAGGTAGTTCACCGCAGGCAGATCCAGTTCGGTCCAGCCACCGCGTGGCAGGCCTTTTGGTAGGGTGATGTCGCCATAGCGGACACGCATCAAACGACTGACCTGCACGCCGACCGCTTCCCATAAACGACGCACTTCACGGTTACGTCCTTCAGTCAGGGTCACGTTGTACCACTGGTTGATGCCTTCGCCGCCGCCAAACTTCAGGGTTTTAAACGCAGCCGGGCCATCTTCCAGCTGAACGCCTTTGCTCAGCTGACGAATTTTATCATCGTCGACCTGACCAAACACGCGCACCGCATATTCACGTTCCACTTCACGGCTCGGATGCATCAGGCGGTTCGCCAGTTCACCGTCGGTGGTGAAGAGCATCAGACCACAGGTGTTCACATCCAGACGGCCAACGGCAATCCAGCGTGAACCGCGCAGACGCGGCAGACGGTCAAACACCGTCGGGCGGCCTTCAGGATCGCTGCGGGTACAGAGTTCACCTTCCGGTTTATAGTAAGCCAGCACGCGGCAGACTTCGGTTGCTGATTCAGCAATCGATACCAGATGGCCATCAATACGGATTTTAAGGGATTTGCTACTTTCGACGCGGTCGCCCAGGGTGGCGATCTTGCCGTCAACGCTGACACGGCCAGCAGCAATCATTGATTCGATTTCACGACGCGAGCCATGACCGGCACGCGCTAAGACTTTCTGTAACTTTTCGCTCATTGAGCTTCCTCTTTGTCGCCTTCCCAGGCGTCATAATTAGGTGATAATCCTTTCTAAATCAACAGGTTAACTTAGCAGGTTTGCCCCATTATACAGGCATTTAACGCTGATGTAACGCGCTTTATAAATCAGTTAATAGCCAATAAAGAAGGGTCGGCCCCTGATAGTTTGAGATCTGATAATTCTTAATGCTGATTTAAATAAAGCCCGGCCAACTGATAAGAAAATATGTTTAATAAAATGAATGTCTCAAAAACTTTATAGCTGATGACAATTAAATTTTCTAACCACTCTTTTTTCATCAAAGTGATGTTCTGAGGATGAAAACCTTAACACTATCTTACACTTCCTCCGTTTAGCTCTTGCTTTTAATCGCCTGCAAAAAACATTAAAGTCAGCATAAAAAACCATTTGATTGATTTTAGCCATGATAAGTGAGCGGTGAATATGAAAAAGGCAGATTATTCTTAAGGCAGATGTATTTAAAACCCTATTTTTCATGACATTTAGTTTTTATAAGATTTAATAAATTGTACGACACTATTAAGCTGATACACTGAATCCCGTTAGCACAATAAAAAAGCAAAGTCCGCGATAAAGCGGTCCTGCGACATTACAGTCTGGCTTTTGTCATTCGTTAATAAAAATAGTGTTTTTACATTAATCCAATAAACCGGCGCATCCGGAGTTGTTGCGTTAATACGGTTCAGTGATGAACCTTGCTTGCATGTCAAAAATCTTCACCAGGGATTTCCCGACATGCCTGAATAAAGAAAACCATCATGAGAAACCTGTTTCTGTGCCCGGTGCTTGCTGCACTGGTCCTGAGCGGGTGCTCTGTGGGCCACACTGAGTACAGTCGTACGGCGATGCAGCACGTAGATATGAGCGTGACTGGCATTCCGACGATCCTCGGTCTTGGCACACTGGGCACCAGCATACCTCTGACGCCTGAATATAGCCTCACGGCTGCGCACGTTGCTAAAACCGCCGTGCAGCGCGTGAAGTCTTATCACCCTTATTGCGACCTTGCGATTATTTATCACAAGAATGATGCCAACACGCTGGCTAAATTCCGCAGCGGTGACATTGGCGATCCCGTTAAAATGTATGGCTACAGCTTTATTTCCGCGATGCCGGTCGAGTCGACCGGGGTTAATTTAGCCCGCACGGCAATCCGGAATGACTGGAATAAAAGCCCCTGTATCGCAATGGCGTCTAACGCAGGCGTAGTTCAGGGAATGTCGGGCGGCGGTGTTTATAACCGTGATGATACGCTGAGCGGCGTTATTGTTGGCTATTCTGACTCGATTAAGAACGGGCGGAATAACAAAGTGATCCTGAAAGATGTGTCACTTTATATTCCTTACGGTCAGTTCAAGAACTGGTTAGAGGCGAATCTGGCTCAGACACCGACCCGCGGTGTCTGAAACCTGACTTAATTACAGGAACGGGCGGGTATCGCCCACGCCTTCACGCACGATTTCCGGCGAATCGGTGGTCAGGTCGACCACCGTGGTCGGCTGTTGCCCCAGCGTACCGCCGTCGATGATCAGATCAACCAGCTTACCAATGCTGTGCTGGATCTCTTCCGGGTCGGACTCAGTAAAATCGTTGCCCGGCAGGATTAATGAGGTCGACATCATCGGCTGATTCAGCGCTTCCAGCAGCGCCAGCGCCACCGGATTGGAGGGTACGCGCAGACCAATGGTCTTACGTTTATCATTCATCAGGCGACGCGGCACTTCTTTGGTCGCCTTGAGAATAAAGGTGTAGTTGCCCGGCGTGTTGTTTTTCAGCAGGCGAAAGGCGGAGTTGCCCACCTGCGAATAGACCGACAGCTCCGAAAGATCCCGGCACATCAGGGTGAAGTTGTGGTGTCCGTCGAGCTGACGGATACGGCAAATTCGCTCCATCGCGCCCTTCTCTTCCAGCCGACAGCCCAGCGCATAACCGGAATCGGTAGGATAGACGATGACGCTGCCTTTATTCAGGTAGTCGACCGCCTGACTGATCAGGCGCGGCTGTGGGTTATCCGGATGAATGTGAAACAATTGACTCATAAAAACCTCGTGTCACCTTTCCGTGATTGCCAGGCGGGGCGCGAGATCCGGGAAGCGTTCCCAGACCGGCTCAACCGCCGCGGGCAGCCAGAGTTTGCGGCCCAGCTCAATCCACGGGCAGGGTTGATGAAAATCAGAACCTTGTGATGCGGCCAGTTCGTTATCTCTGGCGTATTGCGCCAGTGTCGTGCGCTCATTGGGTGGCTGCTGGCACTGCGCGACTTCCATCGCATCGCCGCCCGCTTCGCGGAAATGGGCGACCAGCCGTTTGAGCCACTTAGCCGATAATCCGTAACGGCCAGGATGCGCCAGCACGGCGCAACCACCAGAATGATGAATCGCATCAATAGCTTGTTTAATTGTACACCATTGTGGCGGCACGTAGCCGGTTTTGCCACGCGCCAGATAATTTTTGAATACCTGCACCATATTTTCCGCTTTGCCCTGCTCAATCAGGAAACGGGCAAAGTGACCACGGGTGATGATGCCGCCATCCGCCAGTCGCATCGCACCGGCCAGCGCATCCGGGATACGTGCCTTCGCGAGTCGCTCACCAATCTCTTCCGCTCGCCTCTGTCGGCAGGCGTGTTGTCCTGCCAGAAACGTCACCATCGCCGGATGGTGGATATCAATATTCAGGCCCACGATGTGAATCTCATGGTTCTCCCACAGCGTGGAGATCTCTGCGCCTGCCAGCACTTTTATCGGTAGATCGTGGTCGAGTGCCGTTTGCTGCGCTTCCTCTACCCCTGCAACGCTGTCGTGATCGGTGATCGCCAGTACGCCGACGCGCATCTCTACGGCTCGCTGCACCAGCGCGGCTGGCGTCAGAAAACCATCGGAGGCACGCGTGTGGCTGTGTAAATCATAAACCGGGAAACGGGCGATATCGCTCAAGAGAACTCCTGCTGAAACTAAACCGGCCAGCATGATAACGATTTTAACGCTCAGTGAAAAAGGCTATTGACATTTCCGCCCTGAACCCGTTAACTAGTACACAAGTTCACACGTAACGGGTATTCAATCATGGCTAGTGTAATCACGCATTTAAACGGTTGGCGCGATGTTCCCGAAAACGGGCGACTGGGTCGTGCACACTTTGCGTAAATGCTGTGCGAATACCTGAGCCCGCCACCGAGCGGGCTTTTTTTTGAGCGAAATTCAGAGAAATCATCATGCCAAATGCGAAACCTACAGTGAAGTTGATTACCGGCAACGCGCCCTACCGCGAAGATCCGGCCGCAGTGTTTCATCAGCTGTGCGGCGCACGTCCGGCAACCCTGCTGCTCGAATCTGCTGACATCGACAGCAAGCGCAATTTAAAAAGTCTGCTGATTGTCGACAGTGCGCTGCGCATCAGCGCCATGGGTAATACGGTTACCGTGCAGGCACTGTCAGAAAATGGCCGTGCCGTGCTGCCGCTGCTGGATGAGGCTCTGCCCGCCTCCGTCAGCAATCAGGTCCGTCCCGATGGCCGCGAACTGACGTTCCCACAGAGCACCGATCATCAGCAGGACGAAGATTCCCGCCTTAAGGCGCTGTCGGTGTTTGATGCACTGCGTCTGATTCCACAGCTGGTTAACTCCCCGGCCGACGAGCGCGAAGCCGTGCTGCTGGGTGGCCTGTTTGCTTATGATCTGGTGGCCGGTTTTGAAACCCTGCCGGAGCTGGATAACCAGCAGCGCTGCCCCGACTACTGTTTCTACCTGGCAGAGACCTTACTTGTGATCGATCACCAGACCCGCAGTGCGCGTCTGCAGGCCAGCCTGTTCTGCCCCTCCACCAGCGAGTTCCAGCGTCTGCAGCGCCGCATTGAGCAGTTGCATGGCCAGATGCTGCAGCCAGCACCTGCTCTGCCGGTACAAAAGGTTGAACAGATGACGCTGACCACCAGCCAGAGCGATGAAGAGTATTGCGACGTGGTTCGCACCATGCAGCAGGCGATTCGCATCGGCGAAATTTTCCAGGTCGTGCCGTCACGCCGCTTCTCGCTGCCGTGCCCGTCACCGCTGGCCGCCTACGACACACTGAAAAACAGCAATCCAAGCCCGTATATGTTCTTTATGCAGGATCAGGATTTCGCGCTGTTTGGCGCATCGCCGGAAAGCTCGCTGAAGTATGACGCCACCTCACGTCAGATTGAGATCTACCCGATTGCCGGTACCCGCCCGCGTGGCCGCCATGCGGATGGCTCACTGGACCGCGATCTCGACAGCCGCATTGAGCTGGAGATGCGCACCGACCATAAAGAGCTGGCTGAGCATCTGATGCTGGTGGATCTGGCGCGTAACGATCTGGCGCGTATCTGCGTGCCCGGCAGCCGTTATGTCGCTGACCTGACCAAAGTCGACCGCTACTCATTTGTAATGCATCTGGTTTCCCGCGTCGTGGGCACGCTGCGCGCCGACCTCGACGTGCTGCACGCCTATCGCGCCTGTATGAACATGGGCACGCTGAGCGGCGCGCCAAAAGTACGCGCCATGCAGCTGATTGCCGGTGCTGAACGCACCCGTCGCGGCAGCTACGGCGGCGCGGTGGGCTACTTCACCGCTCAGGGCGATCTTGATACCTGTATCGTTATTCGTTCGGCCTATGTCGAAGATGGCGTCGCCACCGTTCAGGCGGGCGCCGGTGTGGTGCTGGATTCCAATCCGCAGGCTGAAGCTGATGAAAGCCGCAATAAAGCCCGCGCCGTTCTGCGCGCTATCGCGACTGCCCATCACTGCAAGGAGATCTTCTGATGGCCGATATTCTGCTGCTCGATAACATCGACTCTTTTACCTACAACCTGGTTGATCAGCTGCGGACCTTTGGTCACAACGTGGTGATCTACCGTAACAACCTGCCTGCAGAACTGTTAATTGAACAGCTGCAGCGGATGGAAAACCCGGTGCTGATGCTCTCCCCCGGCCCCGGCGCGCCAAAAGATGCGGGCTGTATGCCGGAGCTGCTGCGGGTACTGCGCGGCCGTCTGCCGATTATCGGCATCTGTCTGGGACATCAGGCGATTGTGGAGGCCTATGGCGGCCATGTGGGTCAGGCAGGCGAGATCCTGCACGGTAAAGCCTCATCTATTGTTCATGACGGCGAGGCGATGTTTGAGGGTTTGAGCAATCCGCTGCCCGTGGCGCGCTACCACTCGCTGGTGGGCAGCAACACGCCGGATGAGCTGACGGTCAACGCCAGTTACAACGGGATGGTAATGGCCGTTCGCCATGAAACCGATCGCGTCTGCGGGTTTCAGTTCCATCCTGAATCGATTTTGACTTCTCAGGGCGCGCGCCTGCTTGAGCAGACGCTGGCCTGGGCGCTGGCGAAGTAACAGGGAGAATAACGATGCAACAGACACTGGAAAAACTTTACCAGGCGCAGACGCTGAATCAGGCTGAGAGTCATCAGCTGTTCAGCGCCATTATTACCGGACAGCTGGAGCCAACGCAGCTCGCTGCCGCGCTGGTCGCCATGAAAGTACGCGGTGAAACGCCGGAAGAGATCGCCGGTGCCGCTACGGCGCTGCTGGAAGATGCCAAACCGTTTCCCCGCCCTGACTACGCGTTTGCCGACATCGTGGGCACCGGCGGCGATGGCAGTAACAGCATTAATATCTCGACGGCCAGCGCCTTTGTGGCCGCGACCTGCGGTCTTAAAGTGGCGAAGCACGGCAACCGCAGCGTCTCCAGCAAATCGGGCTCGTCCGATCTGCTGGCCGCCTTTGGCATCAATCTCGATATGCCCGCTGACCGGGCGCGCCAGGCGCTGGACGATCTGAACGTCTGCTTCCTGTTTGCGCCGCAGTATCACACGGGCTTTCGCCACGCGATGCCGGTTCGCCAGCAGCTTAAGACCCGCACGCTGTTTAATGTGTTAGGTCCGCTGATCAACCCGGCGCGTCCTCCGCTGGCGGTGATTGGCGTCTACAGCCCGGAACTGGTAATGCCGATTGCACAGACTCTGAAAGTGCTGGGTTATCAGCGTGCGGCGGTGGTTCACGGTGGCGGCATGGATGAAGTGGCGCTGCACGATGTGACCCATGTGGCTGAACTGCGTGAAGGGGAAATTACCCGCTATCAGCTCTCGCCAGAAGACTTCGGTTTTGGCTTCCATCCCAAAGAGGCGCTGGCGGGCGGCACGCCGGAAGAAAATCGTGACATTCTGACGGCTTTACTCCAGGGTAATGGCCAGCAGGCCCATGAGGAGGCGGTCGCCGTTAACGTGGCGATGTTGCTTAAAGTATTCGGTCAGGAAGATCTGCGTGAAAACGCACAGCAGGCGCTTAACGCCATCCGCAGCGGACAGGCTTATGAGCGTGTAGTCGCACTGGCAGCAAGAGGATAATCATGAAAGGCACCGTGTTAGAAAAAATTGTTCAGGACAAAGCGATTTGGGTGGAAGCCCGTCAGCAGCAGCAGCCTCTCTCCACCTTTCAGAACAGCATTGAACCTGCCAGCCGTCATTTCTACGACGCGCTGCAGGGTGCAAGAACCGCATTTATCCTGGAGTGTAAAAAGGCGTCGCCCTCAAAAGGCGTGATTCGTGAGGATTTCGATCCGGCCGCCATTGCCGGGGTTTATCGCCACTACGCTTCCGCGGTGTCCGTGCTGACCGATGAGAAATATTTTCAGGGTGACTTCGCCTTTCTGCCGATTGTCAGCGCCGCCATCACCCAGCCGGTGCTGTGCAAAGATTTTATCATCGACCCTTACCAGATTTATCTGGCCCGCTACTACCAGGCGGATGCGATCCTGCTGATGCTGTCGGTGCTGGATGATGAGCAGTATCGTCAGCTGGCCGCCGTGGCGCACAGCCTGAAGATGGGCATTCTCACTGAAGTGAGTAATGAAGAGGAGCTGGAGCGGGCTATCGCGCTGCAGGCCAGAGTCGTGGGGATTAACAACCGCGATCTGCGCGACCTCTCTATCGATCTCAACCGCACCCGTCAGCTGGCGCCACGTCTGTCGCACGGCGTGACGGTGATCAGTGAATCGGGCATTAACAGCTATGCCGATATCCGCGAGCTGAGCCACTTTGCAAATGGCTTCCTGATTGGCTCTGCCCTGATGGAAGAAGCGGACCTGACCGGCGCGGTGCGTCGCGTCACACTGGGCAGCAATAAAGTCTGCGGCTTAACCCGTGCTGAAGATGCGCGTGCCGCCTATGAAGCCGGCGCGATTTACGGCGGGCTGATCTTCGCTGAAGGTTCACCGCGTCAGATTGACACCGCCACCGCGCAAACTGTGATCGCCGCCGCGCCGCTGCGCTACGTGGGTGTATTCCGCAACCACTCAGTCAGTGACGTTGTCACGCAAGCCACGGCACTTTCACTGTCAGCCGTTCAGCTGCATGGCAACGAGACCCCGGCGTTTGTGGCCGAACTGCGCGAGGCTCTGCCAGCAGAGATTCAAATCTGGAAGGCGCTGCGTATTGAAGGTACTTTACCGGCGCGCGACTGGCCGCACGTTGACCGTTATGTGTTTGATAATGGCGATGGCGGCACCGGACAGCGTTTCGACTGGTCGCTGTTACAGGGTCAGAACCTGAACAATGTGCTGCTGGCCGGTGGCCTGAGCGCAGATAACTGTGTTGAAGCCGCGCAGCTGGGCTGTGCCGGGCTGGACTTCAACTCTGGCGTGGAAAGCGCGCCTGGCATTAAAGATGCCCGTAAAATTGCCGCGGTGTTTCAGACGCTGCGTGCCTACTGATTTGCCTGGCCTGCTCAACGGCGGGCCCGAGAAAGGAAGATAAAAGATGACGTTACTGAATCCCTACTTTGGCGAATTTGGCGGAATGTATGTTCCGCAGATCCTGATGCCAGCCCTGCGCCAGCTGGAACAGGCGTTTGTCGACGCCCAGAAAGATACTGAGTTTCAGGCCGAATTTACCGACCTGCTGAAGAACTATGCGGGTCGTCCTACTGCCCTGACGCTGTGCAAAAACCTGACCAAAGGCACGAAAACCCGCCTCTATCTGAAGCGTGAAGATCTGCTGCACGGTGGCGCGCACAAAACGAACCAGGTGCTGGGTCAGGCGCTGTTAGCTAAGCGTATGGGCAAAAACGAAATCATTGCCGAGACCGGTGCCGGTCAGCACGGCGTGGCTTCAGCGCTGGCCTGTGCGCTGCTGGGCATGAAATGCCGCATTTATATGGGTGCGAAAGATGTCGAGCGTCAGTCCCCTAACGTGTTCCGTATGCGTCTGATGGGTGCAGAAGTGATCCCGGTTCACAGCGGCTCCGCCACGCTGAAAGACGCCTGTAACGAAGCGCTGCGCGACTGGTCTGGCAGCTACGAGACTTCACACTACATGCTCGGCACCGCGGCGGGTCCGCATCCCTTCCCGACGATCGTGCGTGAGTTCCAGCGCATGATTGGCGAAGAGACTAAAAAGCAGATTCTGGAAAGAGAGGGCCGTCTGCCCGACGCCATCCTCGCCTGTGTGGGCGGTGGCTCAAACGCCATCGGGATGTTTGCCGACTTTATCGACGAGCCCGGCGTGAAGCTGATCGGCGTAGAGCCTGCAGGCCACGGTATTGAAACCGGTGAGCATGGCGCACCGCTTAAGCACGGCCGCGTCGGCATCTACTTTGGTATGAAATCGCCGATGATGCAGACCCATGATGGCCAGATTGAGGAGTCTTACTCGATTTCTGCCGGTCTCGACTTCCCGTCGGTCGGCCCGCAGCATGCGCACCTGAACAGCATCGGTCGTGCAGAATATGTCTCGATTACCGATAACGAAGCGATGGACGCCTTCAAACTGCTCTGTCGTGCAGAAGGGATTATTCCGGCACTGGAGTCATCCCACGCCCTGGCGCACGCCATGAAGATGATTCATGCTGAGCCGGAAAAAGAGCAGTTGATTGTGGTCAACCTCTCTGGCCGTGGCGACAAAGATATTTTCACCGTTCATGACATTTTGACAGCGCAGGGAGAAATCTGATGGAACGTTATAATCAACTTTTTACCCGTCTGTCAGCGAATAACGAAGGCGCTTTCGTTCCTTTTGTTACGCTGGGCGATCCTTCCCCCGAGCTTTCACTGCGTGTGATTGATGCGCTGGTTGAAGGCGGCGCGGATGCGCTGGAGCTGGGCATTCCCTTCTCCGATCCTCTGGCGGATGGCCCGACCATTCAGAACGCGACGTTGCGCGCCTTTGCGGCGGGCACCAATACCAGCCAGTGTTTTGAAATGCTGGCGACTATCCGCCGTAAATACCCGGAGCTGCCGATTGGTTTGCTGATGTACGCCAACCTGGTCTTCACTAACGGCGTGGATGAGTTCTATGCCCGCTGTGCAGAAGCCGGGGTGGATTCAGTGCTGGTGGCGGATGTGCCGGTTGAAGAGTCAGCGCCTTTCCGCCAGGCGGCTCTGCGCCATGGCGTCGCGCCAATCTTTATCTGTCCGCCTAACGCCAGCGATGAACTGCTGCGTGAGATCGCGTCGCATGGACGGGGATACACCTACCTGCTGTCACGCGCGGGCGTAACCGGTGCAGAAAACCGCGCCAGCCTGCCGCTGAAGCATCTGATCGACAAGCTGCGTGAATACAATGCCGCGCCGCCACTGCAGGGCTTTGGGATCTCCGAACCTGAGCAGGTTAAAGAAGCGATCGCTTCCGGTGCCGCAGGCGCTATCTCCGGTTCTGCCATTGTCAGAATCATTGAAAAACACCATGCAGAACCAGAAGTGATGCTGAGCGAACTGAAGAATTTCGTCAGCCGCCTTAAAGCCGCCAGCCGTTAATCCTGCCATCATGCCTTATCACGCGATAAGGCATGATTTGTTTCCTTTTTTTTCATTCCGCTATTTGCCCTTTTTGCAAAATTTGCACCACAATGACAATGCGCCGTTACGGTAACGTCGCATCCAATTTGTGACAGGGAGAGAAAGCAATGAAATTCGTTAAACTGCTGACAGGTGCTGTACTGGCGGGCGTTGTTGCGCTGACACTGAGCGCCTGTGCGCCAACCGCAACCAAAGAGGGAACCGGTGGCTATATTGATGACACCGTGGTGACCACAAAAGTTAAAGGTGAGCTGCTGAAAGATGAGTCGCTGAAATCGACTGAAATCAACGTAGAAACCTTCAAAGGTAAAGTTCAGCTGAGCGGCTTTGTTTCATCACCACAGATGGCTAATCGTGCCGTTCAGGTTACGCGCAGCGTGCCAGGCGTGAAGTCGGTTGTCAACAATATGCAGATCAAATAACGTCTTAACTGACATAAAAAGGCCGCTGATTCAGCGGCCTTTTTCTCATCAGAAGCGGTAACCCGCACCAAAGAAGAAGACCCACGGATCGACACGCATATTGATGTTCTGCTGCTCGCCAGCGGCTTTGAACTTCACTTCTGTATCAATATCCATGTACCACACCGACGCATTCAGCATCCAGTCGCGGTTAATCTGGTAATCCAGACCGACCTGACCCGCCATACCCCAGGAATCCTTAACGCTGAGATCGGTCAGGCCCGCGTCGCGACCTGTCTGGTTGAAATCGGCATCGTAAAAGGTGGTGTAGTTAATACCCACGCCAATGTAAGGACGCGCTTTGCTTTTACTGTCAAAGAAGTAGTACTGCGCCATCAGCGTGGGCGGTAACTGGCGCACGGTGGCCAGCGTGCCGGTCGGGCCGAGACCCACTTTATGACGGAATGGCGTGGCCGCCAGTAACTCGACACCAATATTATCCGTTGCCATATAGGTGAAGGTCAGACCCAGCTGCGTGTCGTTGGAGGCGCTGAACTCACCCATCCCCAGCACATTATCGGAACCTTCGGTGGGACGGACGGTGGCGCTGCCAGCCCGCATAAAGAAGTCGCCCGCTTCGTGGGCCATCGCCAGCTGGGGCAGAGCCAGAGCCAGCAGCATCGCGCATTTTGCCAGTTTCATCTTCACTCCTTTGCTTAATGTTAAAATAGCGAACGTCGCCGCTTTTTTGCTGGCAAATATTTAACGTGATTTACATAAAATTGCACTCAGAAGCGTTCGGATAAAGTGCTTATAAAACAATGGATTGATTTAGATCAATTTTGCCATTAACAGGCGGTGCAAAATTCCGCTTGCTGAAAAATATCGCCCGCCCTATTTTGCTTATCTTCATTGTTGATTTTGGTTCGATGCCCTGGGAGGGGCGGGTGATCAAATGAGTGAACTTTCTAACCCTTGTGTCAGCTGTGGCGCCTGCTGCGCCCATTTCCGCGTCTCATTTTACTGGGCTGAAGCCGATGATGCGGGTGGCCTGGTGCCGACTGAACTCACCGAGCCGCTTAACCTGTTTATGCGCAATATGCGTGGCACTAACAGCGCTGCGCCTCGTTGCGTTGCGCTGCAAGGCGACATAGGCAGCTGTGTTTCCTGTGGAATTTATGAACAGCGTCCGACGCCCTGTCGGGAGTTTACCCTGTCGGGTGAAGCGGGTATCCATAACGACGCCTGCGATCGCGCCCGCGCGCGCTATGGTCTTCCTGCACTTTTTGCGCCCTCTTTACCTCATATTACAGAAAGTTATGCCCTGCCGGGTGCCCCGGAGCTGCCAGAACATGTACAATCGCCGGGTTAATTAACCCGGTTCCTCCAAGGAGAGTACATGTCTATCACGGCAAGCTCGTTATACCGTGACACAGGAAATTTTGCGCGCCATCAACTCTCTACAGTCCTGTTGATGTCGCTGCTGGCCGCGTTCGTCACCGTCATGCTGGTGCATGTGCTGACACCCGGCGCCGATCAGATGGCAATCCTGCAACAGGGCGATGACAGTGCCAGTTCGTTGTTTGAGATGGTGCAGAATATGTCACCGGAACAGCAGCAGGTACTGTTGCGCGCTTCGGCGGCCAGCACCTTTGCGGCGCTGATGGGAAATACGCTGCTGCTTGGCGGCATGCTCTATCTGATCCCGATGGTCTCTTCGGGCCAGCGCGTCAGTGCGCTGCGTGCGATTGGTGCATCCGCCCCGCTGCTGCCCAAACTGCTGCTGCTCACCTTCCTGATGACGCTGGTGGCGCAACTGGGCTTTATGGTGCTGGTCGTGCCAGGCATTCTGCTGACGATGCTGCTGTCGCTGGCACCGGTCATGGTCGCCAGTGAGAAGATGGGCGTTTTTGCCGCGATGCGCGCCAGCATGCGGATGGCGTGGAAGAATATAAGGCTGATTGCCCCCGCTATTCTGCTCTGGCTGCTGGCTAAAGTAATTGTCATGCTGTTCTTCTCGTCGCTGACGGTATTACCGCTGAATGTTTCTTCGGTGATTTTCACCGCAGCTGGCAATGTGGTTTCAGCGATGTTGATTATCTATCTCTATCGGCTCTATATGCTGTTACGTTGATTGACGGTGTGCCTTCGGGCACATTTGCAGGCAACTCTGAATGGAAAAACTATGAAGCAGCTACTCGACTTTCTCCCCCTGGTGGTTTTTTTCATCTTCTACAAGCTGTATGACATTTTTGTCGCCTCGGGCGCACTGATTGTCGCCACCGGCCTGGCGCTGGTTGTCAGCTGGGTGCTTTATCGCAAGCTGGAAAAGATGACGATTTTCACCTTTGTGCTGGTGGCCGTTTTTGGCACCCTGACGCTGGTGTTCCACAACGATGAATTCATTAAGTGGAAAGTCACGGTGATCTACAGCCTGTTTGCCGCTGCCCTGCTCTACAGCCAGTGGTTTATGCAGCAGACGCTGATTCAGCGCATGCTGGGCAAGGAGCTGCAGCTGCCCGATGCGGTCTGGCGTCGTCTCAACGTCGCCTGGGCGCTGTTCTTCCTGATCTGCGGCCTGGTGAACATCTATGTTGCATTTTGGTTATCTCAGGCGTTTTGGGTTAACTTTAAAGTGTTCGGTCTCTCCGGTCTGACCTTACTGTTTACTCTGCTGAGCGGGCTTTATATCTGGCGACAGATGCCGCAGCAGGAACAAAAATAATCATCTGCCCGGTTCGCCGGGCATTTTTTTTAGCATTCATCTGCATAAAAAGTGGAAGCAATGGGCGAAAAACATAAATTGCCGCAAGGCGAAATGGTGCTGCGTACGCTCGCCATGCCAGCCGATACCAACGCCAACGGCGATATTTTTGGTGGCTGGCTGATGTCACAGATGGATATGGGCGGCGCGATTCTGGCGAAAGAGATCGCTGAAGGACGCGTGGTCACGGTGCGCGTTGACGGCATGTCATTCATGAAGCCCGTCGCGGTGGGCGATGTGGTGAGCTGCCATGCGAGCTGTCTTCGTACCGGCAACAGTTCCATGACGATTAACGTGGAAGTGTGGATTAAAAAAGTGTCGTCTGAGCCGATTGGACAGACCTACTGTGCTACTGAAGCGGTCTTTATCTACGTGGCGGTCGATAATGAGGGCAATTCACGTCCTCTGCCAGCCGGTCGCGCTAATCAGCAGCCTGCCGGTTAAGTGTTCGGGTCAGGCGGTTTCTGCCTGACCCGGTGCTTTACTCCAGGCTGGCGCCACCATTAATCTTAAACACGATGTTCATCGTCAGCCCCTGTCCCGGCTTTCCTTCTTCATAGCGCCACTTTTTCATCGCCTGCTTCACTTCCCGCTCAAACATATTGCTCGGCTGGGCAGAAAGGATCTGAATGTTGTCTACCCGTCCATCGCTGTCCACATCAAACTTTACCCGTACCCGTCCCTCAACCCGCAATGCAAAAGCGCGCTGCGGATAGCCAGGCTTACTCACGCTCAGGGCTTTCGGGCCGGTTGATGCCGACGCGGTGGGTGACGGCGTGGCTTTTGGCGCCGTCGCCGGTTTGCGCTGCGTCGCTGGAGCGGCCTGCTTAAACGGGTCGGCCTGCGGTTTGCTCTCCTGACGCGGCTTCACTTCGCGTTTTGGCTGCTCCCGCTTGTGCTCAGGTCTGGGTTTCGGTTTTGGCTTCGGTTCAGGTTTGGGAATCGGCACCGGCTCCGCTTTCGGGGGTTCCGGCACGGGCTGCGGTTCCGGTTCAGGCTGCGGTTCGGGCTGGGGTACTGGCGGCTGCACGACGGCCGGTGCAGGCTCGGGCTGAATGTCAGGCGCGACCATGGTTACGCTGATAGGCTGCGACGCCTCAGGAACCTCACTCACCTGCTGGAATGATGCATACAGAATTCCGGCAATCACGGCCCCATGCAGAGCAACAGACAACAACATGGAGACAGGCGTGCGTTTAGGTAGTGGCATAGTCAGCGTGGTCATAACAGTCGCAGTGATTGAATAGAGCAGCGATTTTAAATGCAAATAGCAATCAGTTTCAATAACTCCCGCCATCCCGCCTGAAGAAAAGCGCTTTTTAGCCCTTTATGCTGAGCCATTAACCGCCCTCAGGTTTCGTTTGCACTCTAATCGTCAATCCCTTAACGTGTTGCAAAATTCTGATAACCAGGAGTTCCTTAGTGCTTTACGTCATTTATGCAGAAGATACTGCAGAGTCACTGGAAAAACGTAACGCCGTGCGCCCTGCTCACCTGGCGCGTCTCAAACTGCTGCAGGAAGAGGGACGCCTGATCATCGCAGGCCCGATGCCTGCTGTAGACAGCAACGATCCCGGCGTGGCGGGCTTTACCGGCTCCACCGTGATCGCTGAGTTTCCGTCACTGGAAGCCGCGCAATCCTGGGCGCAGGATGACCCTTACTTTGCCGCGGGCGTCTACAAACAGGTTTCAGTGAAGCCGTTTAAACGCGTCTTCTGACAGAAAAAATGCAGTCAAAATGGCTTCTGTGTCTGGCACAGAAGCCATTTTTGTTGTGATCGTTAAGAGAGTAAAGATGCAGATAATCATTCCGGGACTGCTGGCCATTATTACCGGTCTTATTGGCGGCGCGGTTTATCTCTGGCGCAGCCAGGGGTGGCGTAATAAAAAGCACTGGATTGTGATGCTGATCGTGCTGGCCGCAGCACTGCAGCTGGTGAACGTCACGCTGATGATGTCAGCACAGCGTCTCGCGGGTTAATCCTCTGTTAATCGAGAATCAGGCTAATCAGCGCATGATAATGCTGCTCTTCTTCCGGGCTGGTGACATGCTGTAAACGGCCGATCAGTTTCGAGCATATCGCTTTACGATTCAGGGTACGGCCAGAACTGATAATTTCTGACACCACAGAACCCAGAATAGCCTGCTGTGAAGGCTGTGCGGCACTGTGCAGATAAGCCGAAAGGTCAGAGATGGAAGCGGGAATATGAACGCTGGTCTGCATGGTTACCCTCATTAAATTGTTTAAGGTGGCTAATCAGGTGACTAACCGATACGGCAAAGTTATACAACAATGCCACCCATGTACAGGTATTTAGTTCAGAATGTCGCCCTTCCTGCCATTATTTTTAATAAAACCTTAATTAATAGTTACTTATGATAATGTAAAGTTGTACAACTTTCTGTTCTGCTGCTGTACATCCCCGTTAAAAAGCCCCTCAAGGTGACTTTTTGCATTAAAAAACGATCGCCCCGTCATTTTTTTAGCCGCGAAGAGGAATTATCTGCCAGAGCTGTCTACATTTAGCGTTTGTGAGTTGAACCTCTGAATGGATGCACAGCACAGTCGCGGGCAAATTATGCATAAAACTTATCCTGGCCAGGCCCTTACTCTGCTCAATCCGCTTTTATCCCGGATTGCGGCGATTGGCGATCCCAGAATAGAAGTCATGAGTGGTTACCCTGCTAATTGCTCAGCGTGGCTCACGATCTTTTATCAGCGCAAATCGGGTCGCTGGTCTTACGAATGGTACGATCGGGTGGGTTACCGCAGGCCGACGGCGCTGGGCGATACGATGGAGTGCCTGATGCGTGAAGTCAGCGATCGGGGCGCGTCGCGTCAGGAGCACTCCATGGCGCGACGGGTGATGGCAGAATCGGGCTTTTTTGAAGCCTGAATCGGCGATTCATCAATCAGATGATCTGCGTAATAAACAGGATTGAGCGACGCTGCTGCTGTGCCAGCTGGTGGCGGATGCTGTGGATACGCTTATAACGCCGCGACTGCCCTTCCAGCCAGCGGGAGCGGCGGCGATGTGCCTGACGTAACATTCTCCAGCGCGCCACTTCATTTCTGCTTCGTTTCATCACTTCCTCTCTGACGTCCTACACGCGAGTCATACGCGAGAGCATTATAGAGATCTCTCTGGTAATGCCAAATCGGATCTCGTATCAGGATGTCCGGGATAAAGGGTTTCGTTAGCCGCCATCTGCACGTAAACTTGCCAGACGAAAGCGCGAACGGGACGTCCACTTTATGACCACTTTTTATACCCTGCTCAGCTGGTTGCTGGTTTTTGGCTACTGGCTGCTGATCGCCGGGGTTACGCTACGCGTGCTGATGAAGCGACGGGCCGTCACATCGGCCATGGCCTGGCTGCTGGTGATCTATATTCTGCCGCTGGTGGGCATTATCGCTTATCTCTCGTTTGGCGAACTGCATCTGGGTAAACGTCGCGCAGAGCGCGCCCGCACCATGTGGCCGTCGACCGCCCGCTGGCTCAACGATCTTAAGCAGTGCCATGAAATTTTTGCCACCGAGCATAGCGACGTTGCCCGTTCGCTGTTTGAGCTTTGCTACCATCGCCAGGGCATCGCGGGCGTCAAAGGCAATCAGCTCCAGCTGCTCACCAGTTCCGACGATGTGATGCAGGCGCTGATTCGTGATATTCAGCTGGCCCGCCATAACATTGAGATGGTGTTTTATATCTGGCATCCCGGCGGTCTGGCAGATGAAGTCGCAGAATCACTGATGGCGGCCTCACGCCGAGGCGTTCATTGCCGGCTGCTGCTCGACTCCGCCGGCAGCGTCGACTTTTTCCGCAGCCCCTGGGTCGGCATGATGCGCAATGCCGGTATCGACGTGGTAGAGGCGTTGCAGGTCAGCCTGCTGCGCGTCTTCCTGCGACGGATGGATTTGCGTCAGCATCGTAAAATCGTCCTGATCGATAATTACATCGCCTATACCGGCAGCATGAACCTGGTCGATCCGCGCTTCTTTAAACAGAGCGCCGGTGTAGGCCAGTGGATTGATCTGATGGCGCGTATGGAAGGCCCGGTGGCGACCGCGATGGGGATTGTTTTCAGCTGCGACTGGGAGATTGAGACCGGCAAACGCATTCTGCCGCCGCCGCCCGATCGCAACATCATGCCGTTTGAACAGGAGAGCGGCCACACGGTACAGGTGATCGCCTCCGGTCCCGGCTTCCCGGAAGATATGATCCATCAGGCGCTACTGACCGCGGTCTATTCAGCGCGTGAACAGCTGATCATGACCACGCCCTACTTAGTGCCCAGCGACGACCTGCTGCATGCTATCTGCACCGCCGCGCAGCGTGGCGTTAACGTGAGCGTGATAGTGCCGCGTCACAATGACTCGCTGCTGGTCGGCTGGGCCAGCCGCTCGTTCTTCAGTGAGATGCTGGAAGCGGGTGTAAAAATCTATCAGTTTGAAGATGGATTGCTGCACACCAAAAGCGTGCTGGTTGATGGACAGCTGAGCCTGGTGGGCACCGTGAACCTCGATATGCGCAGTTTATGGCTGAATTTTGAAGTGACGCTGGTCGTGGATGATGCCGGTTTTGGCAGCGATCTCGCCTGTGTGCAGGATGACTATATCGCCCGTTCACGCCTGCTGGATGGCAAGCGCTGGGCAAAACGTGCGTGGTGGCAGCGCATCGTCGAACGACTGTTTTACTTCTTCAGCCCTTTACTGTAAAACGAGCCAGATTGTGTAAATGGCCGCAGGCCGACAGGACAGACTATGGATTTAAATAATCGCCTTACCGAAGATGAAACGCTGGAACAAGCCTACGATATCTTTCTCGAACTGGCCGTCGACAACCTTGATCCGGCAGACGTCATCCTCTTCAATCTGCAGTTCGAAGAGCGCGGTGGCGCGGAGCTGTTTGATCCGTCTGAAGACTGGAAAGATCATGTCGATTTTGATCTGAATCCGGACTTTTTCGCCGAAGTGGTGATTGGGCTGGGTGAAGCGGACGGTGAACCGATTACCGACGTCTTTGCACGCGTGCTGCTGTGCCGCGAAAAAGACCACAAGCTCTGTCATATCCTGTGGCGTGAGTAAGCGTCAAATCAGATAAGAAAACGCCGGGCAGTTGCCCGGCGTTTTGCATTACAGCGGATCGACCTTCAGACAGGAGACCGCGTGGTGGAAGCTGCCTTCCAGCAGCGGACGGGTTTTCGCACACTCCGGACCGGCAATCGGACAACGGGTGCGGAACACGCAGCCTGATGGCGGATTGATCGGCGACGGCAGCTCCCCTTCCAGCAGCTGAATCTGCTTGTTCTTCTCCTTGTCCGGATCGGGAATCGGCACGGCAGACATCAGCGCACGGGTGTAAGGATGCTGTGGATTGGTATAGACCTCTTTGTAGGTCCCCAGCTCCACCGCATGCCCCAGATACATCACCAGAACACGGTCAGAGATGTGTTTCACCACCGCCAGATCGTGCGCGATGAAGATCAGTGACAAGCCCATTTCGCGCTGCAACTGCTGCAGCAGGTTCACCACCTGCGCCTGAATCGACACGTCCAGCGCAGACACCGGCTCATCACAGATAATCAGCTTCGGCTCCAGAATCAGCGCGCGGGCAATACCGATACGCTGACACTGACCACCCGAGAACTCATGCGGATAGCGGTTAATCAGGTTTGGCAGCAGCCCGACTTTCATCATCATATTTTTGACGCGGTCTTTGACTTCCTGACGCGCCATTTTCGGATGATAGGTGCGCAGCGGCTCCGCGATGATGTCGCCGATGGTCATACGCGGGTTCAGCGACGCCAGCGGATCCTGGAATATCATCTGGATATCACTGCGCGCCTTGCGCCACTCTTCTTCACTCTGCCCCAGCAGATCGCGGCCTAACCAGGCGACACGGCCTTCAGTGGCTTTAACCAGACCGATGATGGCGCGCGCCAGGGTCGATTTACCGCAGCCCGACTCGCCCACCACGCCCAGGGTTTCCCCTTCATACAGACGCAGGCTGACACCATCCACCGCTTTCAAGGTTTTTGATGGCTGCCAGAACCACTGCTTGCCATCTTTGATGTCGAAATGCACCTTGAGATCGGCGATTTCCAGTAACACTCTTTTTTCAGCTACGGTGCTCATACTAACTCCTCCACCGGCTTAAAGCAGGCACGCAGACGGCCATTGCCAAACGGTTCCAGCGGCGGTGCCTGGGTGCAGATATCCATTGCGTGCGGACAACGTGGCTGGAACGGGCAGCCCTGCGGCAGACGCAACAGGTTCGGTGGATTGCCCGGAATCGTGGTCAGGGTTTCACCTTCGATCGCATCCAGACGCGGCACCGCATTAAGCAGGCCAATCGAGTATGGATGGGCTGGCTGATAGAAGACATCACGGGCGCTGCCATACTCCATGGTGCGTCCGGCGTACATCACCAGCACTTTGTCGCAGATCCCAGCCACTACACCGAGATCGTGCGTGATCATGATGATGGCGGTGTTGAACTCGCGCTTAAGGTCGTTGAGCAGCGTCATAATCTGCGCCTGCACGGTGACATCCAGCGCGGTGGTTGGCTCATCGGCAATCAGCAGTTTAGGACGGCACAGCAGCGCCATGGCGATCATCACGCGCTGACGCATCCCGCCGGAGAACTCATGCGGATACATCTTCATGCGCTTACGCGCTTCCGGCATCTTCACCGCGTCCAGCATTCTCACGGACTCTTCAAACGCCTGCGCGCTGTTCATGCCTTTGTGCAGCTTAAGCACTTCCATCAGCTGCTCGCCCACCCGCATATAGGGGTTCAGCGAGGTCATCGGGTCCTGGAAGATCATTGCGATCTGTTCGGCACGCAGCTTATTGAGCTTATTCTCCGGCAGATTCAGGATCTCTTTGCCGTTGAACATCGCCGAACCGCCAATGCGGCCATTTTTGGCCAGCAGCCCCATCAGGGCAAAAGCGGTTTGTGACTTACCGGAACCGGACTCGCCAACAATCCCCAGCGTCTCACCGGCGCGCAGCGAGAAGTTCAGGTCGTTGACGGCAGTGACATCGCCATCGTGCGTGCCAAAGGTCACGCGTAAATCTTTGACCGTAAGTAGCTGTTCGCTTCCCGCGCGGGCCGCCATTGCTGGCTGGAATTCATGAATAGTCATCGGGAAACTCCTTAACGATCTTTCGGGTCGAGGGCATCACGCAGGCCATCGCCGATAAAGTTGAAACAGAACAGTGTGACCACCAGGAACCCCGCCGGCCAGAGCAACAGCCACGGCGACACTTCCATTGAGTTAGCCCCGTCGCTCAGCAGTGCACCCCAGCTACTCAGCGGCTCCTGTGTACCCAGACCCAGGAAGCTCAGGAAGGATTCAAACAGGATCATGCTCGGCACCAGCAGCGAGGCGTAAACCACCACCACACCCAGCACGTTTGGTACGATGTGACGCACCACGATTTTCCAGGTTGATACCCCACCAACATGCGCCGCTTCGATGAACTCTTTGCGCTTCAGGCTCAGCGTCTGGCCGCGCACAATACGCGCCATATCGAGCCATGAGACCATGCCGATGGCGGCAAAAATCAGCAGAATATTGCGGCCAAAAAAGGTCACCAGCAGGATCACGAAGAACATAAACGGGAAGGAGTTAAGGATTTCCAGAATACGCATCATCACCGAGTCGGTTTTACCGCCCAGATAGCCGGCAATCGAACCGTAGAGCGTGCCCACGATCACCGCGATCAGCGCAGACGCCACGCCCACCATCAGTGAGATACGGCCACCGATCGCCACACGCACCAGCAGGTCACGTCCCGATGAATCGGTGCCGAACCAGTGACCGGAGGTGGTATCAGGCGGTGAGGACATCATCGCCCAGTCGGTATCGTCGTAGGTGAAATGCGCCAGCATCGGCGCAAAAATCACAAACAGCGTGATCACTAACAGCACCAGCAGGCTGATTAAGGCGGCACGGTTATGGATAAAACGACGACGCGCGTCCTGCCAGAGACTACGCCCTTCTACTTCCAGCTTCTCACTGAACGCATCAAGAGCTTCGCTGTTTTTCTTACTTAACATCATGGCGAACTCCGCAATCAGTAACGAATTTTTGGATCGATAACGGCATAGAGCACGTCAACAATCGCGTTAAACAGAATGGTCAGTAAACCGACCAGGATGGTCAGGCTCATCACCAGTGAGTAGTCGCGGTTCAGCGCGCCGTTCACAAACAGCTGACCGATGCCCGGCAGACCGTAGATCGACTCAATCACCATCGAACCGGTGATGATGCCGACAAACGCCGGTCCCATGTAAGAGATCACCGGCAGCAGCGCGGGCTTCAGCGCATGACGCAGCACAATGCGGCGCAGCGGTAAGCCTTTGGCGCGCGCGGTGCGGATAAAGTTGGAGTGCATCACTTCAATCATCGATCCCCGGGTGATACGCGCGATACTGGCGATATAAGCCAGCGACAGCGCCACCATCGGCAGCAGCATGTAGTTCCACTGCCCGCCATTCCAGCCGCCGCCCGGCAGCCATTTCAGGGTGATAGCGAACAGCAGAACCAGCAGCGGCGCCACCACGAAACTGGGTATCACCACGCCGGTCATTGCCACCCCCATGACCGCGAAGTCCCACAAACTGTTCTGTTTAAGCGCGGCGATCACACCCGCGGTGACGCCCAGCACCACCGCCAGCAGGAACGCGGCCAGGCCGAGTTTGGCAGAGACCGGGAACGCATGCGCGACCAGATAGTTGACCGAATAGTCTTTGTATTTAAACGAAGGGCCGAAATCGCCATGCGCCAGCTGCACCAGGTAATCGACATACTGCTTACCGATGGGATCGTTGAGGTGATATTTCGCCTCAATGTTGGCCATCACTTCCGGGGCCAGAGTGCGCTCGCCGGTAAACGGGCTGCCGGGTGCCAGGCGCATCATAAAGAAGGAGATGGTGATCAGGACGAACAGCGTCGGAAGCGCTTCAAGCAAGCGACGCAGGATGAATTTTAACATTGCCGTACCTACCAGGCTGTTGCATCACAACATATAAA